>Ga0233425_10001636_pt1 | contig 48857 bp, 42 predicted proteins | sample Watercolumn_Towu_2_FD_181712 | JGI IMG/M metagenome (GOLD analysis project Ga0233425, IMG submission 181712) | Freshwater microbial communities from Lake Towuti, South Sulawesi, Indonesia - Watercolumn_Towuti2014_140_MG | ecosystem: Environmental > Aquatic > Freshwater > Lake | place...
AACTCGAAACTGGCCCCGCCCGGCCCAGCACCGGGGTTGAACCCGCCGCCGCCGCGTCCGCCGAAGCCGAAGGGGCCGCGTGGATTGCCCTGCTCGTCGATCTCGCCCCGATCATATTGCGCGCGCTTGTCGCGGTCGGACAGCAGGTCATAGGCCGCCGTCACCTCGGCAAAGCGCTCGGCCGCCTTGGGATTGTCGCTGTTGCGGTCGGGGTGAAGCTCCTTCGCGAGCTTGCGATAGGCCTTCTTGATCTCGGCCTCGTCCGCCCCGCGCTTCAGCCCCAGCTTCGAATAGAGATCAGCCATCGTCGTCGTCGTCATCCTAACGTCGCACCTGTTGCATAAATGCCACAAGTGAGATGTGTACCGGCTTGCCGTTCCGCAAGTGAAAAATTGATCGATCGGGCGGCAACTTGCCCGCTCTGCCCGGCGTTCTGGGGCCTGATCGTTCCAACTGCAAGCGAGTTGCCCGCATCATGGCGCCTTTCCCCTGCCCGAACTGTCACCGCCCCCTGCATTTCGAGGCGCGGATATGCCCCGGTTGCGGCTTCACGCTCGGCTATGATCCCGACAGCGACGGCTTCCTCTTTCTGGGGGACGGCGCGACGACCTGGCGCGATGCGACGGGTGAGGCGCATGCCGTCGTGGTCTGCGCCAACAACGACGATCATGGCGTGTGCAACTGGCTCGTCCCCACAGCCGACGAGACGCCTTATTGCCGGGCCTGCCGGCATAATCGCACGATACCTGATCTGACTGTCGCGGGCGTTTCAGAGCGATGGGCGAAGGTCGAAGCGGCCAAGCGAAGGCTGTTCCATACTTTGATCAAGCTCGGCCTCCCGCTGGAAACCAAGGCCGAGGAAGTCGGCAAGATACAGGGACTTGCCTTCGATTTTCTCTACGATGCCTCAGCAGAGGAACAGGGCCAGCCGCAAGTCTACACCGGGCATGACGATGGCCTGATCACGCTCAATCTGATCGAGGCGGACGATGCCGAGCGCGAGCGCGCCCGGACCCGGATGGGCGAGCCCTATCGCACACTGCTCGGTCATTTCCGCCACGAGGTCGGGCATCATTATTGGGCGCGGCTCGTCGCGATCGATCCAGCCGAGCTAGAGGCCTGCCGCGCGATCTTCGGCGACGACCGCATCGATTATGCACAGGCGCTGTCGGATCATTATGCCGCCAATGGCTCGAAGATCTGGACCGACGAGCATGTCAGCTATTACGCCACCTCGCATCCGTGGGAGGATTTCGCGGAAACCTTCGCTCATTATCTGCACATGGTAGACACGCTCGCCTCGATCGGCGGTTTCGACATGAGGATGGCACCGCTCGACGGCCCCGATGCGACGCCGGAAGGCCGCGTCGATTTCGACCCCTATGCCGCTTCCACCGAAGCGCTGGGGGAGCAGATGATCCCGTGGAGCTTCGCGCTCAACGCGATCAACCGCAGCATGGGGCAGCCCGATCTCTACCCTTTCCACCTGTCGCCCGCGATCACCGGGAAGATCGATTATGTGAATCGCCTGATCGCTAAGGCGGCGGGCCGGCAGATCGGCTGAGCAGCGCGATGTTTCAGAGCTTGCGCGTCGCCGCGCGGGACCGGGAACGACTGGGAGAGATAGTCGGCATAGCGTCCCGTTTCGGGTTGGGCGCCCTTCTCGTGCGCTTCGGATTTGACCGCACCGCCCCGGAGATTGGCGCGGCCGGGGGTGACGGACTGCCGCGTCGCACCAGGCTTGCACTGGAAGCGCTGGGACCGACCTTCATCAAGCTGGGTCAGATTCTCGCCACCCGCAGCGACCTGCTGCCCCCCGACTGGATCGCCGAACTGGAGAAGCTGCACAGCCAGGCACCGACTCTGCCCTTCGAAGATGTTCGACACATCGTCGAGCAAGCTCTTGGAGAAGCACCGGAAGAGACATTCGCCGCCTTCGACCCCGAGCCACTCGCCGCAGCATCGATGGCCCAGGTCCATCGAGCCGCCACACTTGACGGCCGGCATGTCGTTCTCAAGATCCGCCGTCCCGGCATAGAGCGCCAGATGCGCGCCGACCTGCGCCTGCTCGCGCATCTGGCAGCCTTGGCAGAATCAAACAGCGCGGAGATGCGTCGCTACGCGCCCACCGCCCTCGTCCGCAGCCTTGCCGAGGCCGTATTGGAGGAACTCGACTTCGCCAATGAGGGCCGCAACGCCGACCGGCTGCGCGCGGACTTTGCGAACGATCCGCGCGTGGTGGTACCGGAAATCCACTGGCAGTGGACCTCCGAAGCGCTGCTGGTCATGGACCATGTCGACGGTGTTCCGCCACGATGCACGGACGCTCTTCGCGCCGCCGGCATAGACCCGGAAGCCATCGCCCAGCTCGGCGCAGATATCGTCCTGGACATGGTGCTTATCAATGGCCGCTTCCACGCCGACCCGCACCCGGGCAATCTGTTGTGTCTCCCGGGGGATCGGATCGCTCTGCTCGACCTCGGCATGCTCGGCCACGTCTCGCCGCGGCGACGCGAGGAGTTCATCGACTTCGTCCGCTCGATCACCGCATCCGACCCCGACGAACTGGCGAGTGTATTGCAACGCTGGTCGACCGGCGTGGTGCCGGTCGCGAATATCCGCAGGACCGCCGACCGTCTCATCGCGCGTCATGGTGGACAACGGATCGTGCTCGCCGCGATGGTCACAGACTTCATGACGCTCATGCGTCAGGAAAAACTCGTTCTGCCCGCCGATCTGCTGCTGATCTTCAAGGCGCTGATGACGATCGACGGCGTATTGTCGTCGATCGTGCCCCATTTCGACCTGTCACAAGCGATCGAGCGGTCCAGCCTGCGCATCGCCATGCATCGGCTCTCACCAGTTCGCTGGGAAGCCACGCTGCAGTCGGTCGGACGCGAACTGCTCCGAGCGGGCGACGATGCACCGCGCCTCATCCGGGCCGCCGTCGCACGCCTGGAAGCGCCGCCCGCAGCCGTGCAACCCCATACTTCGCCTGCAGCGACGGTCACGGCTCTGCGCTGGTTGGCAGCTGCGATCATCGCGGGTTCGGCGCTGATCGCCGCAGCGGTCGGACTGCGCTGAACCCGGCCGTCAGGCCGGGGCGAATGTCCGCAATCGCGACGAAAGCCGTTCACGCACCAACGCGTTGAGGCGACGCAGCCGCAGCAGTCGCAACCCGTCCGGCGTACGGCGCAACAGCTCGGAGCGGATCTCCTCTTCGATCCGGCGGCGAATGTCGGTCAGGCGGTACATCATGGCAGACATGATCAATTCCCTTCGATGTTCATCGATCGGGAGACCTGTCGCGAGGGCTTTTGAACTGGACCCGGCATCGAGATCACCCGATGCGGTCCGACATCACGATCCTACAGGATCGCCAGAGGGGCCCGGCCCGCATCTCCGATATGAGGCGCGCTCAGCGGCTTTCAAGGCCCGATCACCGCAATTGTAAACCAGTCGCACATTACAGTCGTTTACACCCGCTTCAGCACGGGGCTGCTATCATGTGTCGGTCCGGAGTTCCGGATGCAGGCAGGGAGCAGTGACGTGATCAACGAACCGATCATCCAGTGGGGAGCACTGTCGCTCTTCGGATCGGTGATTCTCGGCTGGATCTCGATCGCCGTCGTACACGACTGGCGGGAACGCCGCCGTCGCCGCTATGCGCGCGGATTCCGGGCCATGAAATCTCCAGCGCAGGTCCAGCGCGAACGCGCCCAGCGAGCTCGCTGGGGAAATTCGGATGCGCGGCTGCGCGACTGACCCTGCTCACGAAGAGGCTCGCCTCGCCCCAATGCCCGCGCTACCAGACAGCCGGGGAATCGTTGGGGGTACGAAACATGAGAATCATCAATCGCGCCGCGCCTCTGCTGCTCTTGCTGGCCGCCGCCTGCGCGCAGACCGGAACCGTGCAGACAGCTGCAACTGTCCCGCCGTCTTTCTGCGGCAAGGGCGCGGACTCGCTCGACAGTCCGCCGGGGAAGGTCTGGTGGGACGCCAATCGCTGGCGTTATGCCGATGACGAGGCGGCGACCAAGGCCTATGCGCTGCTCGTCGGCGGCGCATCGCCCTGGCCCGATTGGTACAGCGCCTATGACAGCACCCTGCCCGCTGGCACGCGCTTCCAGATGGCGATCGGCGGCACGCAGACGCCCGAAATGCCGGGCAGCTTCGGCACGTTCGACCGGATCACCAGCGTCGAGGACGTCCGCGAGCGCTTGGCTGTTCGCGACGACTGGAAGCCGCAGGTCGATCGCGTCGTGACCTATGAAGTGGTGACCCCGGTCCCGGTCAAGATCGGTCCGATCGGGCCGCAGGTCGATCCGAAGAGTTGCCGCTATCTTGCCGGCCGATGGTCGCAATTTCAGGCGATGGTGCCGCGCGGCACGCTCTTCTCGCACCTCAAGGTGGTGGAAGTTCGTCCGATCCGCTGATCCCGGCGGCGACCTCGATCAGTGCCAGCAAGGTCGGCGCGCGGTTGGCAGACAGCCAGGCGAGCCCGGTCTCGAGCATCGGTGCCGCCTCCGCGAGCGGCAGGTATCGCGTCCCCGTGCGGGCAAGGTGGCGCATCGAGCTCGGAACCAGCGCCATCCCCATGCCCGCAGAGACAAGGCTGACGATCGTCTGCATCTGGATCGCCTCCTGCCGGATCGCCGGTTCACGACCCTGCGCGCGGTAGAAGCCGGTGACGAGTTCGTGAAAATCGGGTGAGACGCGTGCGGGGAAGAGCAGAAGTGGTTCCTCCATCCAGCAATGCCCGGCGAGCTTGCCATCGATCACCGAAAGCCGACCCTGCCTGACCCAGGCCTCGGGTACGGCCGCGATCAGCGGTTCCTGTAGTAGCGCCCGATAGCTCAGCCGGGGCGGCAGCGACGCCAGGCTTGGGATGATGACGCCCGCATCCGCCCGCCCTTCGAGCAGCGCCTCGATCTGCACGTCGCTTGTCGCTTCCTGCAGCGCGATCTGTACATCCGGAAAGGCGGCGGCGTAACGCTGCACCATCGTCGGCAAAACGCTATAGTCGGCGGTACTGACGAAGCTGAGTGACAGCCGCCCGGCCTGCCCGGCGAGCAGCCGCCGCGCGCCATCGGCGAGGCCGTCGATCGCGGCGACCGCCGGCCGCACCTCGTCGAGCCATTGCCGGCCGAACGGGGTGAGCGCGACACTGCGCCGCGACCGCAGGAACAGGCTCGCGCCCAGTTCGCGCTCGAGCGCGAGGATCGACTGGCTCAACGGCGGCTGCGTCATGCCGAGGCGCTCTGCGGCGCGGCCGAAATGGAGCGTTTCGGCCACGGCCAGCGCGTGGCGAAGCTGGCGGATGTCCATCATATCTCCTACGACCTAATAGCCGCCCGATAATATATTTTACGACATGAGGCGACAGGCGTAGCGGTGGTGGCAAGAGAGAGGCGACCCACACCGGAGCAAATCGATGCCGCATTACCGTTCACGCACCAGCACCCACGGCCGCAACATGGCCGGCGCGCGCGGCCTGTGGCGCGCCACCGGTATGACCGACGAGGATTTCGGCAAACCGATCATCGCGGTCGCCAACAGCTTCACCCAGTTCGTGCCCGGTCACGTCCACCTGAAGGACCTGGGCCAGCTGGTGGCCCGCGAGATCGAGGCGGCGGGCGGCGTCGCCAAGGAGTTCAACACCATCGCGGTCGACGATGGCATCGCCATGGGCCATGACGGCATGCTCTACTCGCTGCCGAGCCGCGATCTGATCGCCGACAGCGTCGAATATATGGTCAACGCGCATTGCGCCGATGCGATTGTCTGCATCTCCAACTGCGACAAGATCACGCCCGGCATGCTGATGGCGGCCATGCGGCTCAACATCCCGGCGATCTTCGTATCGGGCGGGCCGATGGAGGCCGGCAAGGCCGACATTCGCGGCCAGACCGTGGCACTCGACTTGGTCGACGCGATGGTCGTCGCCGCCGACGACAAATATAGCGACGAGGAGGTTCAGGTGATCGAGCGGTCGGCCTGCCCGACCTGCGGCTCCTGCTCGGGCATGTTCACCGCCAATTCGATGAACTGCCTGACCGAGGCGCTGGGCCTGTCGCTGCCGGGCAATGGCTCGGTGCTCGCTACCCATGCCGATCGCGAGAAGCTGTTCCGCGAGGCAGGCCGCACGATCGTAGACCTCGCCCGCCGCTGGTACGAGCAGGACGACGCCCGCGCGCTTCCCCGCTCGATCGCCAGCTTCGCCGCCTTCGAAAATGCCATGAGCCTCGATATCGCGATGGGCGGGTCGACCAACACGGTGCTCCACCTGCTCGCCGCTGCCTATGAGGGCGAGGTGCCCTTCACCATGGCCGACATCGACAGACTGTCACGGCGCGTCCCCTGCCTCTGCAAGGTCGCGCCGGCCAAGAACGACGTCCATATGGAGGACGTCCATCGTGCGGGCGGCATCATGTCGATCCTCGGCGAACTCGAAAAAGCCGGCCTGATCGATGCGAGCCTGCCGACCGTTCACGCCCCCACCCTCGGCGACGCGCTCGCCCGCTGGGATATCGGGCGGACGAGCAGCGAAAGCGTGCGCGAATTCTTCAAGGCAGCACCCGGCGGCGTTCGCACCACGGTCGCCTTCAGCACGAACAACCGCTGGAAGGAACTCGACCTCGACCGCGAGACCGGCGTGATCCGCAGCGCGGAGCATCCATTCTCGAAGGATGGCGGCCTGGCCGTGCTGTTCGGCAATCTCGCGCCTGAAGGCTGCATCGTTAAGACTGCCGGCGTCGATGACAGCATCCTCACCTTCCACGGCACCGCGCGCGTCTATGAAAGCCAGGACGCGGCCGTCGCCGGGATCCTCGGCAACGAGGTCAAGGAAGGCGATGTGGTTGTGATCCGCTACGAGGGGCCCAAGGGCGGCCCCGGCATGCAGGAAATGCTCTATCCGACCAGCTATCTGAAGTCGAAGGGGCTCGGTAAGGCCTGCGCGCTGATCACCGACGGGCGCTTCTCCGGCGGCACCTCGGGCCTTTCGATCGGCCATGTCTCTCCCGAAGCGGCCGAAGGGGGGCTGATCGCGTTGGTCAAGACGGGCGATCCGATCCTGATCGATATCCCCAATCGCGGCATCACCCTCGACGTCGACGCGGCCGAACTGGCAGCGCGGCATGAAGAGATGGTCGCGCGCGGCGAAAAGGCGTGGAAGCCCTTCGGTCGCAAGCGCGCCGTCTCTGCGGCGCTCCGCGCTTATGCCGCGCTGACGACCAACGCCGCGCGCGGCGCGGTGCGCGACGTCAGTCAGATCGAGAAGCATTGATCCAAATGGGGCGTCGCGCCACGGGGGCGCCCCATGATCACCAGGGGACGGGCTGCCCGTCCCACGCGAACACGCGGCCGCTCTGCGGAGGCTTCAGGCCATCGAGCACCGACAGCAGATAGCCGGCCGACTTTTCCGGCGTGAACAGCTTCTCGGGGATGACCCCGCGCTGAAAGGGTTCGGATAGGCCGGTATCGACCGTTCCCGGATGCAGGCCCGCGACGATGGCGTCGGGATGGGTGCGGCCGAGTTCGATCGCGAAATTGGCGAGGAGCATGTTGAGCGCCGCCTTGCTCGCGCGGTAGCTGTGCCAGCCACCGAGACGGTTGTCGCCGATCGAACCGACGCGAGCCGACAGGGCAGCGAAGACCGCCCTCCCCTGACGCGGCAGGCGGGGAATGACATGTTTTGCGACGAGCGCCGGTCCGATCGTATTGACCTCGAACAGCCGCGCCATCGCGGCCCCGTCGATCGAGCGCCAGCTCTTTTCCGGCGACAGGCCCCGGCCCGGATCGTGCAGCAGACCCGTCGCGACGATCGCCAGCCCGATCGGCTGCTCGATCGCGCCGACGGCGGCCTCGATCGAGGCTTCGTCGGCCAGGTCGAAGCGAAACGGCCTGACGGCATCCGGCAACCCTTCCAGCGCCTTGCGTCCGCCACCATGGACGGTCGCGAAGCACCCGCTGGTAGCGAGAGCCCTGACCAGCGCGCGCCCGATGCCACCGCTCGCGCCGAAGACGACGGCCGCCTGACCGGCACGCAGATCAGCCGGCATGAGCGATCGCCTTGGCAACCATGTCGCGCAGCGGCAGTTTCGCTTCCATCCGGATCGCCAGCAGTGCGGTGCCGCTTATCTTGCGCTGGACGAACAGCGTGTCGATCGGAGGGATATGCCAAGCAGCCCGATCGGCGGCGATCGTCCGGCCATGGCGGCGCAGCGGTTCGACGAAGGCGCGGTCGGAAAAGTCGAACAGGCCCGGTCGGCCCAGATGCGCTGTCATTACGTCGATCATGGCGTCGAACGTGGCGCCGTGGCGCTCGACCGTCTGCGGCGCGACGAAGCCGACCTCGACGAGCGATGCTCGCAGCGCGTCGCGGTCTTCGGCCAGACCTGCTTCCATCAGCCGGCGATAGGCCGCAACGGTTTTTTCCTCCACCGCGCGGGCGGCGCCGAAGTCGAGCAGGACGATCTCGCCGCTATCGGGTCGCCAGCGGTAATTGGCGAAATTGGGGTCGGTCTGCATATAGCCGAACTGGAACAGCTCGCGGAGCACGAGGCCGAACAGCCGCGCCATCACGGCGTCTCGCATCGCCTGCGGGGCCTCGCGCAGCGTCTCGATCGACTGGCCCGCCATATAGTCCATCGCCAGGATCGCATCGCCGCACAGATCGTCGACCGGACGGGGGATGGCGAAACCGGCCTCGCCGTCGAGCAAGGCGGCGTAGCGCTTCATCTGCTTGGCCTCGCGACGGTAATCGGCTTCTTCGTGCAGCTGGCGCTTCGCCTCCTCGAGCAGGGGCGCAATATCGAGCGTTTCGGGCAGCAGCCCGGTCATCCCCAGCAGACTCGCGACATTGTCGACATCGGCGTCGATGCTGGCAGCAACGCCCGGATATTGCACCTTCACCGCCAGCGCCCGGCCCCCCGGAAGCGTGGCGCGATGGACCTGCCCGATAGAGGCGGCCGCCATAGGCGTTGCATCGAAGCGCTCGAACCGTCGGCGCCAGTCCTTGCCCCATTCGGCGCGAAGCACCGAGTCCAGCTGCGACGGGGGCATGCGATGGGCGGACTCGCGCAGTTTCGACAGGATCACGGTCAGCTCGGGCGGCAATATGTCGCCCGCATCCATCGAGATCATCTGCCCCAGCTTCATCGCCGCGCCGCGCATGCGCGACAGCTGCTCGGTCACGCGCTTGGCATTGGCCGGGGTCAGGATCAGTTCGGACAACTGCGGCCGCTCGCCGCGCGACAGCCGCCGCGCGCCTTCGGCCAGCACGCCGCCTGCGACCCCGCCCGCCATCTGGCCGAGCGACAGAAAGCGCGACAGCCGCGCCGTCGGCACGCGACGATAGGTAGCTTCGCTCATCCCAATCTCCTCTGCAGCGCCGGTCGCCAGCGCAGGAAGTGTATGTACATCCGCTCGAGCAGCCGTTCGACCGGTCCGAGACGCGCGAGCAGCCCGATGGGCCGCAGAACAGGGATCGCCCGCCACATCGCTGCAAAGGCTGCGGCCCCCGACAGAATTCGTCCCTGCTCCTCGGCATGGAAGCGCGCGAGCAGTTCCGACCGGTCGATAGGGCAACTGATCGACGGATCGGCGACATCGACGAAGCGGATGCGCGCCCTGCGGTCGAGCCTGCGCATCAAGGCCATTTCGCGCGTGCAGAGCGGGCAGGCCCCATCAAACCAGACGGTGACGGCTGGGGCGCTCGCCTGAACGGCGCTTCTGGACGGATCAGCCATGCGCCCGCCATGCACGCTGTGCCGCCCGTCGGCGACCTGCCCGTTGGGCCATCGCCGCTCGCCTGTCCTAAAGACCATGTTGCTCATCACAGGCTCAACGCCACGGTCTGGTGATGGCTCCGATTGCACTCCCCCGCCCGCTCGTCCTGTTCGGCCTGTCCGGAATTCTTCCTCAGGCGCTATGCGTCGTCATCGCGATTGGCGGCGGCGAAGGCCGCTGGATCGCGCTTGCGGCAGGCTGCCTCTATGCCGGGCTGATCCTGTCCTTTCTCGGCGGATTGTGGTGGATGGCGGCGCTGCTGGCCAATGAGCGCGCCACCTGGCCCTATATGGTCGCGGTCCTGCCCAGCCTTGCAGCATGGGCCACCTTCCTGCCCTGGTGCTTCGGCTGGCGCTGGCCCGGACCATCGCTCATCGCGCTCGGCCTGTTGCTCATCGGCTCGCCCTTCATCGACCGGATATTGGCGCTGCGATACCATGTGCCGGAAGGCTGGATCGGTCTGCGCATACGCATGGCGACGGCTTTGGGGATGCTGACTCTCGTGCTCGCGGCGGTCTAGCCGATCGGCTCGACGTCGACGGCAACGACGATCTTCTGCCCGTCCTGTCCAGTGAAAACACCGTCGATCGGGGCGACGTCGCCATAATCGCGTCCCATAGCGGTGACGATATGGTCGCTGCCGACGAGGCAAGCATTGGTCGGGTCGAAGCCGATCCAGCCCCGTTCCGCGCCGCACCAGATCACCACCCAGGCATGGGTCGCGTCCGCGCCAACCAGCCTTTCCTTGCCGGGCGGCGGAATGGTGCGCAGATAGCCCGACACATAGGCCGCAGGCAGACCCAAGCCACGCAGTCCCGCTATCATGATCTGGGCGAAGTCCTGACAGACGCCGTGGCGCTTCTCAAACGCCTCGATCGGGGCAGTATCGACCGCCGTGGCGCTGCCGTCATAGGTGAAGCTCGCATGGATGCGTGTCGCAAGCGCGAGCCCGGCCTCGACGATGCCGCGATCCGGTGCCAGATCCTCGGCGCACCACGCTGTGATCTCCGGGTCGAGCGGGATGGATGGCGAAGGATAGATGTAATTGGCCGGCCCTTCCGGCCCAAGGTCGGTCGAGCTGCGGACCAGTGCGGCGATCTCTGCGACTGTGGGGTCGTCGGCGCGAGGTTCCGGCGTCGGGCGGTCCACCTCGATCTGGAAGCGGCTCTCGATCACGATCTCGCGCGACGGCTTGTCGACCACCATCCGCGTGACATGGCCCAGATAGCCGATCGGCCTAGTCCAGGCGATACGCGCACCCGCCGAAAGCTCCAGCCGGTGGTCGTGCACGATCTGCCCCGACCATTCGACCGGCTGCAGCCGCAGGTTGCACCGCGCGAAAGCGACCGGATGGGCATAGCGGAAGCGGGTCTTGTGGCTGACCTTGTAGCGCATCGTCATCCCGATCAGGCCCCCGATCAAGCCAATGTCATGCCGGCCATGCGTAGCCCTTCGCTGCCCTGCAGGAAGAAGCGGCTGCCGATCGCATTGGACAGTTCGGAGAGCATATTCTCGATCCCCAGCATCTTCTGGGCATCGAGCGTGTCGGCAGTCGCGGTGCGGATGGCGGCGTCGACCCGGTAGAAGATCATCTGGTGGGGTTCTGCCATGCCGTCGTCGCCAAGCGCCGGAAGCTGGCCGAAATGGAGCGCGATCTTCTCCAGCTGATAGGCAACCGACCGCGGGTTATAGGGATCGAGCGCGACGAGGTCGCGCACCGGTTCGAGCGACAGACCGGTCAGATAGCGCGCGCGATAGCTGATCTGGCTGTCGCACAGGTCGAGCAGCGTCGTGAGATCGTCCGACGAGGCGTCGTCACCGCCGAAGCAACGAACCAGACGACAGCCCCACAGCGCGCGTTCAATGCGGCGGCCGAGATCGTGGAAGCGCCAGCCTGCGGTGCGGCCCATATTTTCGGCCGCAAGCCCGGCCAGCGCCAGGAAGCGCTCCTGCAGTTCGATCGCCCGCGCGAGCGTCGCCTCGGCATCGTCGGACAGCCCCCTGGGCAAGGGCGCATCGATCAGCCGCCAGACGTCGGCCGACAGCCGGTCGCGCGTGCCGCTGGCGATGCTGCGCGCATGGCGGACCAGCGTAGCGACGCTCGCGGGGCTGTCGCCGTCGAGCGCGAGCAGCGCCAATTCGCGCAGGTCGTGCGTCTCGCCGACATCCTCGGCGAACAGATCGTCCTCGTCCTCTTCGTCCTCATGGACGAGCGGCGCTGCTGCGCCCGAAGAGATCAGCATCGTACCCAGGCGGTCGAGCGTCAGGGGCACCAGCGCGGCGCCGCCATCGGCGACGATCGATCCGCCCAGCGTCGCGCGGATCAGCCGCAGCGTTGCCTCGCCACGCTCCAGATAGCGGCCGAGCCAAAAGAGATTGTCGGCGGCCCGGCTCGGCAATGTTCCAGGATTTCGCCGGATCGGCAGCTTTTGCGGAAGCAGCGAAACCGGCTCGACCGCACGGTTGCCGACGACGCAGACATCGGCCGAGAAGGCTCCCTCGCCCATCACTGTGGCGCGGGCATCGGACTCGTCGCCAATGCGGGCGAAGCCTCCGGGCATCACCGTCCACTCGCCATTGGCGTCGCGCGCCGCGAACACGCGCAGCGTGAAGGGGCGCGGCACCAGCTGTCCATCGAGCACCGCCGGGGCGGTCGACAGGTGCACGTCTTCCAGACCGACATAATCCATCGGACGGCGGCGCATGTCCTCGATCAGGCCGGCGCGATCCTCGGACGACAGCGTGGAGGCAAGGACCGGCCGGCCCCGGCGCAGCCCGACGGGCGTTTCGCTGAAGGCCGGCGCGATCAGCAACTCGTCGAGCCGCGCTTCGACCTGCGCGCGGGGCACGTCCTGCCCGCACCACCAGGTGGCGATATTGGGCAGGATCAGATCCTCCGACATCAGCCGCCTGGCAAGCGTCGGCAGAAATGCGGCCATGGCGGTCGACTCGACAGCGCCCGCGCCGGGAGCGTTGGCGATCACTGCCTGCCCCGCCGCCATCGCATCCATCAGCCCCGGCACGCCGATCGCCGACCCCGCGTCGAAGGCCAACGGGTCGAGCAGGCGCGAGTCGATCCGCCGCCACAGGGCATCGACTCGCTTGAGACCTTCTATCGTGCGGACAAACAGTCCATCGTCGCGCACCGCGAGATCGCTGCCCTCGACCAGCAACAGACCCAGATAGCGGGCGAGGTGCGCCTGTTCGGCATAGCTCTGATTGTAGCGTCCCGGTGTCAGCAGGCCGATGCGCGGCTCCGATCGCCGACATACTGCCGACAGGCCTTCGCGAAAGGCGGAGAAGAAAGGCGCGAGCCGCTCGACATGCAGCCGCGTCTGGAGCGCGCCGAACAGCCGCGTCGAAGCGAGGCGGTTTTCCAGCGCATAGCCGGCGCCGACCGGCGCGCGGACATGGTCGTCGAGCACGCGCCATTGTCCGCTCGGGTCCCGCCCCAAATCGGCGGCGTAGATGTGGAGGTGATAGCCGCCCGGCGGCTTGATCCCGATCTGCGAACGCCAGAAGGCGCGGTTGCCAGTGACAAGCGCGGCCGGCAGCGCGCCGCCCTTGATCAGGGTCTGCTCGCCGAACAGATCGTCGAGTGTGCGTTCGAGCAGGTCGGCGCGCTGGGCGACCCCCGCGGCGATGATCGCCCAGTCGTCCTCCCCGATAAGGAGCGGCATCGTCGAAACCGGCCAGGGCCGCTCGACCTCCTCGCCCGGAAAGCGAAAGGCGGTGCCGAGCTCGCGCACCTGTCGGACCATGCGCTGCTGCAGCATGTCGAGCCTACCTTCGCTCTGGCGCGCCACGCCGTCGAACAGGCTCTGCCACCAGCGCGCGCCCCGGCCCACATCGCCGCGCACCACATCGGCCGTTCCGGCCTTAGCAATGTAGGACTGCAGCCAGCCCTCTCCGAGGCTCGGCATTCCGGGCAATTCCGCCATCATCTCCCCCTGCATGACGGCCCCTAAAAGATCGGTGGCGCGCGCAGATCGAGCGTCATCGGAAACTCGCTGGGCCGCTCGGCCATCGGGATCGCGACCATGCCGGGCGTATGGCCATGATCCTGGAACCGGGCCCGCCGGCGTGCTTCCGCTTCGAGATCGTTGATCGGCATGGTGTCGTAGTTGCGTCCCCCGGGATGCGCGACATGATAGACGCAACCTCCTAGCGAACGGTTATTCCACCGATCCAGGACGTCGAAGGTCAGCGGTGCGTTCGCATCCAGCAGCGGATGGAGGCAATTGGCCGGTTTCCACGCCTTGTAACGTACCCCGCCGACAGCTTCGCCGGGCACACCGGTCGGGGTCATCGGCACCGCACGGCCATTGACCGCGATCACGTGGCGACCCGGCACCAGCCCGGTCGCCTTGACCTGCAGGCGCTCGGTCGAACTGTCGACATAGCGGACGGTGCCGCCGATCGCCCCGGTCTCGCCCAGAACATGCCAGGGTTCCAGCGCATGCGAGATTTCAAGCGTGACGCCACCGGCGCAGACCGTGCCGTGGACGGGAAAGCGGAACTGGCGCTGCGCCTCGAACCAGGCGGGGTCGAAATCATAGCCCGCATGACGCAGGTCCGACAGAACCTCCATGAAGTCCGACCAGACGAAGTGCGGCAGCAGGAAGCGGTCGTGCAGTGCCGTGCCCCAGCGGATCAGCCCGCCCTTCTGCGGTTCGCGCCATAGCCAGGCGGTCAGCGCGCGGAGCAGCAATTGCTGGGCGAGGCTCATCCGCGGCTCGGGCGGCATTTCGAAGCCGCGAAACTCGACCAGGCCGAGGCGGCCGGTCGGACCATCGGGCGAAAACAGCTTGTCGATGCAGATCTCGGTCCGGTGGGTATTGCCGGTGACGTCGACGAGCAGGTTGCGGAACAGCCGGTCGACGATCCACGGCGCGGGTGGCGCGCCCTCGCCCGGCCCCGGCACCTGCGCCAGCGCGATCTCGAGCTCGTACAGCCCATCATGGCGGGCCTCGTCGATGCGCGGCGCCTGGCTGGTCGGTCCGATGAACAGGCCGGAGAACAGATAGCTGAGCGAGGGATGCCGCTGCCAGTAGAGGATCAGGCTCTTGAGCAGGTCGGGCCGGCGGATGAAGGGAGAATCGTTCACCGATCGCCCGCCCAGCACGATATGATTTCCGCCCCCCGTGCCGATCGCGCGGCCGTCGATCATGAACTTGTCGGCGGTAAGCCCGATCTCGCGCGCCATCTCGTAAAGACCGGTGGTGATCTCGACCGTCTCGCGCCAACTCGACGCCGGCTGGACGTTGACTTCGATCACACCGGGATCGGGCGTGATCTTCAGCACGTTCAGCCTGGGATCGGGCGGCGGCGCATAGCCTTCGAGCCGGATCGGCAGCTTGATGCGCGCGGCGGTCACCTCGACCGCTGCGACCAGATCGAGATAATCTTCCAACCGTTCGGTTGGCGGCAGGAACACCGCCAGATAGCCCTCGCGCGCTTCGACCGTCAGCGCAGTCCGCACCGCGCCCTCGATCGGAACCTGCTCCTGTCGATCTTGCCGCGCCTGCCCGTCGGCCGCCGGAGCGACGGCCTGTGTGCGCTGCTGATAGAAGTCCGGCATCGGCTCGCGCGGTTCGGTCGTGTCGCGCGGGTGAAGATAGGGATAGTCGGATGGCGGAACGAACGGCAGCGATCCGAGCGGCAGACGATAGCCGATCGCGCTGTCGCCCGGCACCACGAACAATCGCCCGCGACGTAGCTGCCAACGCTCCGACCGCCATCGGCCGGGCGTCGGCGCCTGCGCGGTATTCCATGCCTGGATCGGCAGGACAAAGCCCGTCGGGCGGCTTAGGCCACGCTCGAAGGTCTTGACCATCCGCGCCCGCGCCTCGGCATCGTCGATCTTCGGGTCGGTCGGATCGACGTTGGCCGGAAGCTGCGCTTCCTTCACCGACCATTCGACCGGATCCTCATAGGCCGGTACGACCATCTCCGCGCCCACGCCCAGATCGTCGGCGAGCGCGGCAAGGAAGGCTTCGGCTTCGGTTTCACCGATCTCACGCCCCGTCGCGTCTCCCGCGATGAGGTCAGCATCCTTCCAGACGGGGACTCCATCGGTGCGCCAGTACACCGAATAGCCCCAGCGCGGCAGGCTCTCGCCCGGATACCATTTGCCCTGGCCATGGTGGAGCATCCCGCCCGGTGCGAAACGGTCGCGCATCTTGCGGATCAGCCGGTCGGCATAGCCGGCCTTGGTCGGGCCGACCGCGTCGCCATTCCATTCGGGCGCTTCGGGATCGTCGAGCGCCACGAAGGTCGGCTCACCGCCGGTCGTCAGCCGAACGTCTTGTGCGACCAGATCGGCATCGACCTTCTCGCCCAACGCATCGAGCGCGGCCCAGCGATCCTCGGTAAAGGGCTTGGTGATCCGCACCGCCTCGGCGATGCGCTGGACCGACATGTCGAAGTGAAAGTCGACATGCGCCGGCTCGAGCAGGAAGCCCTCGATCGGGGTTGCCGAGCGATAATGCGGGGCGGCCGCGAGCGGGATATGCCCCTCGCCCGCGAACATGCCCGAGGTCGCATCCATGCCGATCCAGCCGGCGCCCGGCACATAGACTTCCGCCCAGGCGTGCAGATCGCATACGTCGGCCGCCACGCCCTTGGGCCCGTCGATCGGAACGATATCGGGGGTCAGCTGGATCGAATAGCCAGACACGAAGCGCGCGGCGAAACCGAGCCGGCGCGCGGCCTGTACCAGCAGCCATGCGGAATCGCGGCAGCTTCCCGTACCGACCTGCAGCGTCTCTTCGGGCGTCTGCACGCCCGTCTCCATGCGGATGACATAGCCCACCCGCTGGTTGATCGCGACGTTGAGGTCGACGAGAAAGTCGATCGTACGCCGTACAACGCCTTCGAACTGCGCGACGAAAGCATCGAACAGCGGCCCTTGCGGTTCCTGATCGAAATAGGCAGCCAGGTCGGCGGCGATCCGCTCATCATAGGTGAAGGGCCGGGTCTCGGCATAATCCTCGACAAAAAAGTCGAACGGATTGACCACGACCAGATCGGCGATCAGGTCGACCGTGATCGAGAATTCGGTCGTCTTTTCCGGAAAGACGAGCCGCGCCAGCCAGTTGCCGTGCGGGTCCTGCTGCCAGTTGATGAAGTGGCTCTCGGGGGTGATCCGAAGCGAAAAATTGTTGACGGCGGTGCGGCTGTGCGGCGCCGGCCGCAGGCGAACGACCTGCGGACCGAGCGATACGGGACGGTCGTAGCGATAGACCGTCTGGTGATGCAAAGCCGCCTGAATCATGGCGGCAAGTGTCAGCACATCCCGTTGTGCAGTGCAATGAAGAGTTATGACGCCTTTGTTGCGCGCGAGCGCGCCGAACCGTCAGCGCGGCAATTGCAGGTTGAGATAGCTCGTCACCAGCGCGGCGCGCAGCGCGTCCTCCTTGGGTTCGACACCGGCTGCATGTCCTCCCTCCAGCGCTTCGAAATAAAGGAAGGGCGCTCCGACCGCCTCCATCTTCGCCGCGAACTTTCGGGCATGGCCGGGATGAACCCGGTCGTCCCGGGTCGAAGTGTAGAGGAAGGGAACCGGATATTTCACGCCCGCCTTCAACGCCTGATAGGGCGAGTAGCGCGATATGAAGCTCCAGTCCGCCGCCACGTCGGGATTGCCATATTCCCCCATCCACGAGGCACCCGCGAGCAGGTGCGAATAGCGCTTCATGTCGAGCAGCGGCGACCCGATCACCGCCGCCCCGAACAGGTCGGGCCGCTGGGTCATCGCGACGCCCGCCATCAGGCCGCCATTGGAGCGACCGGAGACCGCAATCCGCCCCTTCGCGCTGATCCCCGCCTTCACCAGATTCTCGGCAACGGCGTAGAGATCGTCATAGGCATTCTGCCGCTTCTCACGCAGCGCCGCCTGGTGCCAGGCCGGCCCATATTCGCCACCGCCTCTGATGTTGGCCAGGACATAGGCATTGCCCTCCTCGACCCAGAACAGTGCCGCCGGCCCCGAGCGGTAAGGTTCGTTGACCAGATAGACGGGGGTCTGTGCCGCCTCGAACCCGCCATAGGCATGGATCAGGGCCGGCACGGGTCCTGTCGCGCCACCCTTGCGGACGAGGAAGTAGGGAATGCGGGTGCCGTCCTTCGAGGTGGCGAAGCGTTGCTCGACGGTCATGCCGGCGGCGTCGAACCGGGGCTTCAGCGCCTGAACGATGCCGGCCTTGCCATCGGGACCAGCGACGTAGAGCGCGGGCGGGGTCAGCATCGCCTCGACCGTCGCAAAGGCGCGGTCGTCCTTGCCGGACACGGCCCGGATGTGGACGGTCGCCTTATCGGGCAAAGCCGCCGTCGTCGCCGTCCAGCGCCCGCCGTCGCCCCGGCGCACCGCGACAAGGCGGCCCGACACGTCGTCGAGCAGCTTGAGCCAGACCACCCGACCGCCGGTCTCGACCTCCTCGATCGCCTGACGCGAAGTGGGGACGAAGACCGTCTCGATCGCAGCTTTGCGACCGGCCAGAACGTCCGCGACCGGGTAGGCGACCAGTGCGCCTTCCGGTCGGCCTTCCCACGGGCTTTTGAGCGTCGCGATCAGCCGGCCGTCGATGACGTCATTGACCTCCGCATCATTGGGCAGCGGCGACGGCACGAGCCGCCCGTCCGCTGCAACGTGGCGGATCGTGCCGTGAAAGAAGTCCGTGCGGCGGTCGACCCAGGACCAGCTTTGCTGGCCATCATGAACGCTTCGCGCGCTGATCGAAACGTCGGCGCGCTCGCCTTCGGCCACGAGGGTCGCCGACGCCAGCGGCGTTCCGCGCTTCCAGCGTTTGACGAGACGCGCATAGCCCGAATCGGTTTTGCTGTCCTCGCCAAAGTCGGTCGCGACATAGAGCGCGTCGGGCCCGTCCCAGGCGAGGCTGGTCTTCGCTTCCGGCACCACGAAGCCGCCCTCGACGAAGCTGGCGCGGTCAAGATCATATTCACGCTCGACCACGGCATCGCCGCCACCGTCTGACAGCGCCACCATGCAGCGGACATAGGCCGGCGCCAGACAGGTCGCGCCCTTGAAGGCCCAGCTGCGTCCTTCGGCCTTGCCGAGCGCACCGACGTCTATCAGCGTGCGCCATTCGGGCTTGCCCGCGACGAAGCCTTCGACCGATGCGATCCGCCACAACCCGCGCGGATGTTCGGCATCCTGCCAGAAATTGAGCACCCGGCCCGCCAGCACCTGGTCCGGCACTGCGATCTTCTGCCGGTCGGACAGGAGCGCGAGGGCGCGGCTGCGATAGGTATCGAACCCCGGCTGCTTCTCGAGTTCGGCCAGCGAGCGGTCGTTCCATTGGCGAACCTGCGCGAGCGCGGCGGCGCCGTCCACGTCTTCGAGCGCGGCATAAGGATCGACCGGGACAGGCGACTGCGCCGGCGCGGCCCCGGCCAAGAGCGAGGCACCGATCAGTGCTGCGCCGGACAGAAGAAAGGATTTCATCAGGGAGACCTTTGGCAATGAACTGTCAGGATGTCCCCCCAACTGGTTGCGATCAAGCCATTTCGGCCAGTTCGATCAAGCCGGGCACGAGCGACGCGACGAGCAGCGCGGCCATGACGAGGTTGAACGTCCGCAGCGCCCTTGGCCGGTCGAGCAGATGACGGACGACCGTCCCTCCCCCCGCCCATAAAGTGATCGCCGGAAAGCCGACCAGCGCGAGAACCGTGGCAATCAGAATGACGTCGCCGGTCAGATGCTCGGGCCGCGCGAAGCTGGTCGTCGCGCCGAGACACATCGCCCAGGCCTTCGGATTGACCCATTGAAAAGCCGCCGCGTCGAGCGGCGTCAGCGGCCGCGCACTCGCAGACCGCCCCCCGACCCCGACCGACGTCGCGATCCGCCAGGCCAGATAGAGAAGATAGGCGGCGGACAGGATGTGGAGCGCGCGGTAGAGCCACGGGAAGCGCCCGATGATCCCCGCCAGCCCGAAACCGAGCAGCAGAACCATCACCACGCAACCCGCACTGATCCCGATCATATGCGGCACCGTCCGGCGAAAACCAAAGGTCGCGCCCGACGACAGCAGCATCATGTTGTTCGGACCGGGTGTCACACTCGACACGAAGCAGAATGTCACAAGGGCAATCAGCAATTCGGGCGCCATGTCACCGCCCCAATTGGCGCGCGACGCGATAGCTCGCATCCGCCATCTTTTCCTGCGCAGACTTCTCGATGGTCGAGCTTGCTGCGGCGGCGATATGCGACGACGCCAAGACCGCAATCGATCCAACCAGCCAGAATGTAACGACAGCCATGATCGTGACGCGCAGCATGTTGACCTCCTTCGACCCTTGCCGAGTCGGCTTGGAACAGATTGACACAAGCCCATTGCGACCTATTGTTACGATTCTCAAATCGAGATTTGTCACAATGACATTATAGGCGCCGCCATGTGGATCCCGACCCTCGACGAAGGCCATCCGACCGTATCGGGCCGCCTGCTGGGCGCGCTGCGGCGGGATATCGAGAATGGCACCTTGCCGCCGGGCACGCGCCTGCCACCGCATCGCGAGTTGGCGCACCGGCTCGGCATCGGGATCGGCACGGTGACGGCGGTCTATGGCGAGGCGGCACGGCAGGGCCTGCTCAGCGCGACTGTGGGACGCGGCAGTTTCGTAGCCGACCGCAGTGCCCCGATGTCCTCCGTTTATGATCCGGAAGGCGGCGCGATCGACCTTGCGCAGAATCTGCCGCCCTCCGCCCCCGCGCAGCGACGCTCCGCGGCGACGCTAGCGAAACTGTCGCGCCGCGCCGACACCGGCCTGCTGCTCGACTATGCTCCTCCCGCCGGTCATGAACGCCACCGCCAGGCCGCTGCCGCCTGGATCCGCCGCATCGGTGGGCTCGGCGATGCGCGTGCCGACCGCATGGTGATCACCGATGGCGCGCAACAGGCGATGCTCTACGCCCTCGGCGCGCTGTGCCGGCCCGGCGACACCGTGCTGACCGAGTCCGCCACCTATTTCGGAATCCGATCGATCGCCCAGACCTGCGACCTGAAGCTGGTCGGGCTCGACATGGACGAACAGGGCATAATGCCGGAAGCGCTGGAGCGGGCCGCACAGAGCGGCGCCCGCGTGCTGTACACCATGCCCACGCTGCAGAACCCGACCGGGCGGACGATGGGCGACGCGCGGCGGCGCGACATTGCCGCGCTGGCCCGCAAGCACGGACTGTCGATCGTCGAGGACGACCTCTACTCGGCCTTCGCCGCCGGCTTCGCGCCCCCGCCCCTCGCCGGCTATGCGCCGGAGCGCACCCTCTACATCAACGGCACGTCCAAGGCGCTCGCGCCCGGCCTGCGCACCGGCTACCTGATTCTGCCCGACGCCGACCTGCTCGACCGGGTGCTCCGCCAAGTCCGCGCCCATGTCTATGCGCCCTGCGCGATCGGGCCGACGATCGCCTGCCAGTGGATGGAGGACGGCAGCGCCGACGATATCATGGCGGAGATCGGCGAGGAACTCGCCGCACGCGGCGACATCGCGAGACAGGTCCTGGGCGACGCCTTCGTGCCGCCCGACGATCGCCGCTGCCCGCATTTGTGGCTTCCGCTGCCAGAGCTCGACGCCGAACGGCTCGCCGCGCGGGCAATGCGCGCTGGGGTCAAGCTAACGCCGCCTTCTGCGCCTCTGATCGAGCCGCAGCTGATCTCGGGCGTAAGGCTGTGCCTCGGCCCGGCCAGCGATCGGGCGCAGCTTCGCGGCGCTCTCGAAAGGCTCGCCTGCGGACTTGATGCGGATCACCCCGAGCCAGCGGCCGCCGTGGTATGAGGCTGCTTCCCGACCGATTCTCCTGGACCAGAGCGTTATGACCACTGATCCCTTTGCCCTGTTTGCCGACTGGTTCGCCGAGGCCAAGGCCAGCGAGCCCAATGATCCCGAAGCGATGGCCGTTGCGACCGTCGGCCAGGACGGGCAGCCGTCTGTCCGCATGGTCCTGCTCAAGGGGCATGACGAGCGCGGCTTCGTATTCTACACCAATTATGAGAGCCGAAAGGCGGGGCAGATTTTCGAGACGGGTCGCGCCGCTCTGCTGTTCCATTGGAAGTCTCTGCGTCGCCAGGTTCGCATTGAAGGCCCCGTGCTGAAGGTCAGCCCCGAAGAAGGCGACGCCTATTTCGCAACACGCCACCGGGATTCGCAGCTCGGCGCCTGGGCGTCGGAACAGTCGCGCCCGCTCGACAGCCGGGAGACCTTCGAGGCGCGTTACGACGAAATGGTCCGCCGTTTCGAAGGCCAGCCCGTTCCGCGTCCGCCACACTGGTCGGGCTTTCGCGTCGTTCCAGAGCGGATCGAGTTCTGGCTCGACCGCCCCCATCGCCTGCACGAGCGCCGCCTTTTCTTGCGCGAGGGCGAGGGCTGGAGCGAAGGCATGCTCTACCCGTGATCGTTTGCGCATGAGCCTGTCGCCCAATGTCCGCGCCGGCATCGCATCGGTGTCGGTTGCGACGGCGCTGATACTGCTCAAGGGCTATGCCAGCTGGCAGACCGGCTCGGCAGCCGTGCTGGGCTCGCTGGCCGACACCACGCTCGATCTGATCGCCTCGTTGGTGACCCTCTATAGCGTCCGTCTGGCGGCGATGCCGGCCGACCGACAGCATCGCTTCGGCCATGGCAAAGCGGAAGCCATAGCCGCCTTTTTCCAGGTCGTGCTGATCAGCCTGTCGGCCTTCTGGATCATCGTTCACTCGGTCCAGCAACTCGCCGCCGGCGAAAGCCCGGCCAATCCAATGGCCGGCATCTGGGTGTCGATCGTCGCGCTGTTGCTGACCTTCGCGCTGATAACCTACCAACGCCGCGTGATCGCCCACACGGGATCGGTGGCAATCGGTACCGACCGCATCCACTATCAGAGCGACTTGCTGCTCAACGCGGCTGTGATCGCGGCGCTGCTGGTCGAAGCGAAGCTTGGTCTGGCGGGTGCGGACGCCGTTGCCGGCGTCGCAATCGGGCTTTGGCTGCTCTACGGCGCCTATGGCGCGTCGCGTGAGGCGATCGACCAGTTGATGGACCGCGAATGGCCGGAGGAGCGGCGCCGCGCCTTCATCGCGGTCGCCGAGCGCCACCCGGAACTGCACGGCATCCACGACCTCAAGACCCGTACCGCCGGCCACAAGGATTTCGTCCAGTTCCACGTCTGGGTCGATCCGGACATGACCGTCGGAGAGGCCCACCGCGTGATGGAGGAGGTCGAGGCCAAGCTCCGCGACGCCTTTCCTGGCGTCGAGATATTGATTCATCCCGACCCCGCCGGGCATCGGGAACCGGGTGAGGAACGCTGTTCATGAAAATACCCTTCCAACAGGTCGATGCCTTTGCCGACCGCCCCTTCGCCGGCAACCCGGCCGCGGTGATGCCGCTCGAAGCCTGGCTCGACGACGCGACGCTGCAGGCGATCGCGGCCGAGAACAATCTGGCCGAGACCGCCTTCATAGTCCCGTGGGCTGGACCCGAGGCCGATTTCGAGCTCCGCTGGTTCACGCCCGAGGTGGAGGTAGCGCTTTGTGGCCATGCGACGCTCGCGACCGGCCACGCGCTGCTGTCGCGCGAGGGCGCGCCGGAGACGGTTCGCTTCACCACCCGGCAGGCGGGCGTGCTGGAGGTGCGCCGTGAGGGCGCCCGCTATCGGCTTGCCCTGCCCGCCTGGTCGATGACGCCGAAGGACCTGCCCGCCGAAGCTGCCGCGCTAGGCAGCGTTCCGGAAGAGACGCTGTGGCGCGATGGCGGCTATGCGCTGTTCCGTTATGCCGACGAGGCCACGATCCGCGCTCTCGATCCCGACTTCCGGGCCATGCGCAGCTTCGGCGACTTCCTGTTCATCGCAACGGCGCCGGGAGACGGAACCGACATCGTCAGCCGCGTCTTCGCGCCAGGCGCTGGCATCGACGAGGATCCGGTCACTGGCTCGGCCCACTGCCTGCTCGCCACCTATTGGGCGGAAAGGCTCGGCCGGGCGAGCTTCACCGCTTATCAGGCCTCTGCACGGGGCGGCCATCTCGACGTCGAACTGGCCGGAGACCGCGTTTATCTCGGGGGTAGCTGTGTGACGGTAATCGAGGGTAGCTTCACACTGGCCTGACGCGACGCGATCAGGCGGCGTCCATCAGCCGGGCCGACACGGTTTCGGCGATCCAGCCGCCGCCGAGCACGCGGTCGCCGGCATAGAGCACCGCCGCCTGGCCGGGTGCCACGCCATATTCGGGCTGCTCGAAGCTGAGGAGGCCGCGCTCGAACCGCGCGGGCACAGGCTTGGCCAGCGACCGCACCTTGGCGGTGATGGGGCCTTCGTGCCCCTCTCCGATCCAGTTGACGTCGTCGAGCCGCGCGGCAGCCACCGCCAGCGCGCGACGCGGACCAACGATCAGGCGCTTTGTCGCGGGCTCTAGCCGTACGACGTAGAGGGGCTCGGGACTGCCTCCGATCTCGATGCCACGACGCTGGCCCACCGTGAAGTGGATCAACCCGCGATGCCGTCCGACGACCCTGCCCGAGAGATCGACGATGTCGCCCTCCTCAGCCGCTTCGGGGCGCATCTTCTTGACGATCGAGGCATAGTCACCGTCTGGAACGAAGCAGATGTCCTGGCTGTCGGGCTTGGCAGCCACGCCGAGACCGATCTCGGCCGCGATCTCGCGCACACGCGGCTTGGGAAGTCCGCCAAGCGGAAAGCGGAGATATTCGAGCTGGTCACGGGTCGTCGCGAACAGGAAATAGCTCTGGTCGCGCGCCGGGTCGGCTGCACGATGCAATTCCGGGCGCCCGCCCTGCCCGAGCACACGGCGGACATAATGACCCGTAGCGAGACAGTCGGCGCCGAGATCGCGGGCGATGCCGAACAGGTCGGTGAACTTCACGCTCTGGTTGCAGCGGACGCAGGGGATAGGCGTCCGGCCCGCCGCATATTCGTCGGCGAAGTCGGACATGACCGACTCCCGGAAACGGCTTTCATAATCGAAGACATAATGGGCGATGCCCAGCCGGTCGGCGACCGCGCGCGCGTCGCGAATGTCCTGTCCGGCACAGCAACTGCCAGTGCGGCCGACGGCGGCGCCATGGTCATAGAGCTGGAGCGTCACGCCGATCGTCTCGGCGCCGCTGGCGGCCGCGAGCGCCGCCACTACCGAACTATCCACGCCGCCGGACATGGCGACGACGATCCGGGTGCCCTTGAGAGAGCCATCGACCGCCTGCTCGAGCTGAAAATCCGCGTCCATCGCGCGGCCCATAGCAGAAGGGGCGGCCGTCGGCAGCGGATTTTGGGCCATTCCGAGGAAAAGGCGGTAAATCAACATCCTAAACAGCGCTCGCCGCGCCCCTCGGCTCGGGGGCTACGGAGAATTCCGGGTCTTAAAGTTCGTTTCAGCCCTAAAGATTCGCTCCACCGCGTCGTTTCTTGGTGTGTCACGGGAATGGGCAGGTGTCGGAATGAAGATCAACATCAACGAATTCCGCATCGACAAGGCCCAATCGGTAGAAGCTCCGCTGGACTTCGCCACGCTCTGCGCCCTCATCGCCGAACATCAGGCAGCCACGCCCACGGCGCGGCTCGCCCTGTCGGACGACGCTTATGAGGAGCCGATCGACCCTGTCCATCCAGCGGTCGCCGTTCTGCTCTCGGGACCAGGGCAGTCCACGGCGATGGGCAATGCGCAGGGCAGCTTTCATGCAGCTGCCGCTGCGCTTTTCAGCGGAAGAGCGCGGTGAACATGATGATCGCCGCATTTACCTTACCGCGAAAACTTTCCTTTGCAGCATGTTCACTAGAACGGCGGCGGGGAAACAGTCACGGTCGACGGACCATGTTCGAGGTATCGCATGCTTGAGAATCAGAAGATCCGCCCGCACCAGGTCATTGGTCCTCTCGGCGAACCGCTCACGCTCGACAGCCTGCCTCCGGCCGGCACGACGCGGTGGGTCGTGCGCCGCAAGGCTGAGGTCGTGGCAGCGGTCAGCGGCGGCCTTTTGACGGTCGATGAAGCGTGTGAACGCTACGGCCTCAGCGTGGAGGAATTCGCCGGCTGGCAACGGGCCGTGGAGCGATCGGGGATGCCCGGCCTCCGCGTGACGCGGATCCAGCACTATAAATCCCTCTACGAACGACAACAGAAATACTAATCGCGTTCGGTTGCTTGCATCAGGGTCCGCTTCCATCGGGAGCGGACCCTTTTTCTTGTGTTGCGAGATGCTTCCCGATTGTTTCTCAACGGAACAAGGCGCGCCGATACACGTAGTGTTCGCAGGAGATCCGGCGGGGACCGGACCCGAAACGGCACGCAGGAGGACATCGTGATCGACTTCATCATCTTTCTTATCGTCGGCGGTATCATCGGCTGGCTCGCCAGCATCGTCATGCGCACCGATGGACAGCAGGGGATCATTCTCAACATCGTCGTCGGCATCATCGGCTCGTTCATCGGCGGCGTGCTGTTCGGCCCGACCCTCGGCGGCGGCGGCATCTATGGCTGGCTGAGCGCCTTCCTCGGCGCGATCGTCCTGCTCGCGATCGTCAACCTGATCCGTCGCGGCAGCGTTCGCTAACGCTACGAAAGCGGCCGGCCTCCAACCGGCCGCTTTCTCTCTCTCCCCCATCACCATCTCGGCGGTTCCAAGACCGCGTTCATCGCTCTACTGAAGACCGAACGCATTGGCGAAAACGGACTCAGGGGGCATTTAGATGGCGGACCGCGCCAAGCTCACGGCTTACGGCCTTCCACGCAAACCCTTCGCGATCCGCCCCGCGCCGCACGAGCGTGACTGGATGGATGCAACGAGCCAGCGTTACGCCTATCGCTGCCTCCCTCTGAACATCGCCAATGCCCATGGGTGGGAATTGCTCTGCACGCAGGGCTTTTCGGCGTGGTGGAACGGGAAGCCGGGCCTGGATGCGATTACAATCACGCCCGATGTCGCCGGCGAGGTGCCGGCGATCAGCCATTTCGGCCACGGCATCGTCACCTTTCACGTCAACGCGGTCTTCCGGACGGAGCCCGGCTATGACCTGATGGTCCAGGGACCGATCAACCGCCCGAAGGACGCGATCGCCCCGCTGTCCGGAGTGGTGGAGACCGACTGGACTCCCTTCACCTTCACGATGAACTGGCAGTTCACGCGAGCAAACACGGTGATCCGTTTCGAGCCCGGCGAGGTTTTCTGCCACCTCTACCCAATCAAACGCGGCGATATCGAACGGTTCGATCCCGAGTTTCGCGCGATCGAGGACGATCCCGATCTCTACGCCGAATTCAAGGCCTGGTCCGCCAGCCGCGCCGGCTTTCTGAGCGACCTTAAAGACCCCAATTCCGCCACCAACGGCGACAAATGGCAGAAGCATTATTATCGCGGCCAAACGGTTGGCGGCAGCGAGGTCGCCTCCGACGATCATCGGACCAAGATACGGCTCCAGCCATTCATGGTCGCTAGGCCCGACGGCGAACAAAGCGGGAGCTAGACGCTCGCAGGCTGCCCGATGCGTCCTGCGGCTGCCTGATCTGCGCCTGATCGGTCGACAGGATCACCCGGTGCGGCTCCGCCATGAAATCGCAGATCGGATGTGCCCCGTTGGCTGGCGGCCGGCACAACCAGGCTTTCCCCCGAGATGCCCCGCCCCGCCAAGGCTGCCCCCCATCGCTGCGCACGGAATGAGCGGGATGGGGGAGATTGATCTGGCTGCGCAACAAGCGTAAAAACACAGCATCGGGGATGAACTGATCGCCTGGGCGATCGGTGGTAGCGAGACGTAGCTGGTTCAGCTTTGCGTGCCGTCCAAGCCATTCGCCGGAGCATCCGCCATGGAAAGCACAGTCATCCGATGGTTCATCGCGGGAGCCTTCATCGCGTTTCTCGCAAGCGTGATCATAGTCGACCTCGTCGGTAGGATACGCCATTCCTCGTCACGCAGGCCGACTGGCGGCGGTTTCCGCCCCGCAGGACGCCAGCCGGGAACGCGCGGGAATTGGACGTCCGGCGGGCGGCGGTGACGCCGGGCCGGCCCCGCGCCACCGCCTGATCGCTCATTCGAGTTCGAACGTCACCGAGATGCTGACCGACATCTTCTGCTCGCCGGCTTCGATCATCGTGTCGGCAGCAGCCTCTTTACGAACCATCGCCATCTGGGGCATCGGCCGATAGATGGGCATGGGTTCGGACGAGCCCTCGCTGATCGCGAGGATTCGCTTCACGCGCATGCCCGCGGCGCGGGCATAGAGATCGGCGCGCTGCTTCGCGGTCGCGACCGCCTGCTCGCGCGCCTTGTCCAGCAGCGGCTCGGGCTTATCGATCGACAGAGAGGGGCCGTCGATCTGGTTCGCACCTGCCGCGACCAGCGCATCGAGGACCGGGCCGGCCGCCTTGATGTCGCGGAAGCGGACGCTGACCCGCGACGAGGCCTGGTAGCCGGTAATCACCGGCGGCTGATTGTCGGCGTAGCGATATTGCGGGCTGAGCGACACCGAGGTCGTCTGGATGTCTCGATCGGCCACGCCGGCCTTGCGGATTGCCGCCACGGTCGCGGCCGCGCGCCGAGCATTGTCCTTCATCGCCTCGGCGGCGGTCGGCGCCTGTGTAACCACTCCGGCGCCGATGGTGGCGATATCCGGGACCGCGTTGACCTCGCCCGATGCGACGATGTCGAGCCGGGTCCCAATCACGGGCGGATGGCCGGGGGGCAGCATGGGCTGCTGTGCCATCAGCGGCGCTGCCGCTGCGGCTGCCAGAAGCGCCGCTCCACCGAACCGGGAAAAACTTACTGCCATATTGGTCTTGCTCCTGCTTTGCCGCAACTCCCCGTGCGTGCTATCGACCTTTTCGTTGATCCTCGCTGCACGCGGCATGAACGCCTTTCGGGACCGTTATGATCCATGGCGAACTTGTCGCAGCCGCTCGCCTCTTGAGCGAGGTGATGTATTAATATAATACAGCTGGATCGAGATGAAGGGGGCCCGCGCGGCCGATAACGGGATTATGGGGATGAACGTCGAATCCGGCATCCAGACCGAGTATAGGGCTTATGACTTCGACGAGCAGCAGGCCCGCCGGCGCCGCTGGACCATCATCGGGGCCGTGCTGGCCGGCCTGGTCGCGCTCGGCGTGATCGGCTATGCGCTGTTCGGCGGCAACAAGGCGAAGCCCGCGCCCCCGCCGCCGCCCGGCGTGACGGTGATCGTTCCCGGCAGCACCGATGTCGTCACCACGATCTCCGCCACCGGCACGCTCGCAGCCAAGCGCGAAATGCCAGTCGGCATCGCTGGCGAAGGCGGCATGGTCCAGGCCGTGCTGGTCGAGCCGGGCAGTTGGGTGAAGGCCGGACAGACGCTGGCCGTGATCGAGCGATCCGTTCAGACGCAACAAGCCGCCTCGCTCGCCGCCTCGGTGCGCGTCGCACGCGCCGACGCCCAGCTCGCGCAGGCCGAGCTCGACCGCGCCAAGGCGCTCGTGGCCCGCGGCTTCATCTCCAAGGCCGACATAGACCGCCGCACCGCGACCCGCGACGCGGCCGTCGCGCGCGTCGCCGTCGCCGAAGCGCAGCTCGGTGAGAGCCGCGCGCAGATCGGTCGCCTCAACATCCGCTCGCCTGCCTCCGGGTTGGTGCTGACTCGCGCGGTCGAGCCGGGCCAGGTAGTCGGCGCCGGCGCCGGAGCGCTCTTCCGCGTCGCCAAGGATGGCGAGATCGAGATCCGTGCTCAGCTTGCCGAACAGGATATCGCCCGGCTGAAGGTCGGCGACACTGCCCAAGTCACCCCGATCGGTGGCAGCCGCGCTTTCACCGGTACGGTCTGGCAGATTTCGCCGGTGATCGATCCGCAGACCCGTCAGGGGACCGCCCGCATTCAGCTGCGCTACGATCCCGCGCTGCGGCCGGGCGGGTTTGCCAGCGCGTCAATTCGCAGCGGCTCGGTCAAGGCGCCGCAGCTGCCCGAGTCGGCGGTGCTGCACGACGACAAGGGCTCGTTCGTCTACGTGGTCGGCCCCGACAACAAGGTGGTCCGCAACGAGGTAAAGACGGGCGACGTTTCGGATGCCGGCGTCGTCGTGCTGTCGGGTCTGCAGGGGAATGAGAAGGTAGTTCTGTCGGCAGGCGCCTTCCTCAACCCCGGCGACAAGGTCACGCCCCAGCTGTCCAACCGCCCCGCCGCCCGCTAAACTAGGAACGCGCGATGAACAACATCTCCGCCTGGGCGATCCGGAACCCCATTCCTCCGATCGTCCTGTTCCTGGGCCTGACGCTCGCGGGGCTGATCAGCTTTGCGCGGCTCGACATCAACCAGATGCCGGACATCAGCTTCCCCGGCGTCAGCGTCGAAATCCTGCAGCCGGGCGCCGCGCCGACGGAGATGGAGACGCAGATCACCCGTCGCGTCGAGGCGGCGGTGTCGTCGATCGGCAACGTCAAGTCCATCACCTCCTATGTCAGCGAGGGCTTGTCCGGCACCAATATCGAGTTCCAGCTGGGCACGCCGGTCGACCGCGCCGTCAACGACGTTCGCGATGCGGTGTCTAAGATCCGCTCCGAACTGCCCGAGGGCATTCTGGAACCGGTGACCAAGCGCATCGACGTGGATGGCGGGCCGATCGCCTATTATTCGGTGGAGGGTCTCGACATGACCCTCGAGCAGCTCAGCTGGTACACCGACAACACGGTGATCAAGCGGCTGCAGGCGATCGAGGGCATCGCAGGTGTGTTCCGGGGTGGCGGCGTCTCGCGCGAGATCCGCGTCGTGCTCGATCCCGCCCGCATGCAGGCGCAGGGCGTGACGGCGGTGCAGGTCAACAACATCCTGCGCTCCACCAATCTCAACGCCGCAGGCGGGCGCGCCGAGCTGGCCGGCGCCGAACAGTCGGTCCGTGTGCTCGGCAATGCGACCTCGGCCTATGAACTCGGCCAGACGCAGATTTCGGTCGGCGACGGGCGCACCGTGCGTCTGGCGGACATCGCCACTGTGCGCGACTCCTTCGGCGAGCAGCGCCAGATTTCCAAGATGAATGACCGTCAGGTGCTGTCGGTCGGCATCCAGAAGGCCAAGGGCGCGTCCGACGTCGAGGTCTATGACAATGTCGTCAAGGTCCTCAACGAGCTGCGCAAGGAAAACCCCAAGGTCGAATATAAGGAGCTCTACACGAGCGTCCTCTACACCAAGGAGCAATATCACTCCGCCATCGACGCGATGATCGAGGGCTCGGTGCTCGCGGTCGTGGTCGTGTTCTTCTTTCTGCGCGACTGGCGTGCGACGCTGATCTCGGCGATCGCAATCCCGCTCTCGGCCATCCCGACCTTCTGGTTCATGAGCCTGATGGGCTTCACGCTCAACACGATCAGTTTGCTCGCGTTGAGTCTCGTGGCGGGCATTCTCGTCGACGACGCCATCGTCGAGATCGAGAACATCGTCCGACACATGCGCATGGGCAAGAGCGCCTATCAGGCCGCGATGGACGCCGCAGACGAGATCGGTCTGGCGGTCGTCGCCACGACGATGTCGATCGTCGCGGTCTTCCTGCCGGTGTCCTTCATGCCGGGCATTCCGGGCCAGTTCTTCGAGCAATTCGGCCTGACGGTCGCGGTCGCCGTGCTGATGAGCCTGCTCGTGGCGCGCCTCATCACGCCGATGGTCGCCGCCTATTTCCTCAAGGCCGAAGGCGTGAAGCAGCATGGCGGCGGGCCGATGATGGACCGCTATATTCGCGTTCTGCAATGGTCGCTGCGCAACCGGTGGAAGACGATCGGCCTGGGCTTCGCGTCCTTCCTGCTTACGATCGCGCTGTTCGCGACCACGCCGACCGAATTCCAGCCGCCGCTCGACATCGACTACAGCTCGGTGAAGATCGAGCTGACGCCGGGCGCCCGGGTCGCCGAGGACACGCAGCGTGTGGCCGATCAGGCGACTGCGATCCTGCGCAGCCAGCCCGAGGTGCTCAACGCCTTCGCCGACATCGGCGACAACGGCGACACGCGCTTCGCGACCATCTACATCACGCTGAAACCGGCCAAGGAGCGCGAACGAACCAGCATCGAATTCGAACGCGAAACCGCCCCGCTGCTGGCGAAGATCCCCGACGCGCGGGTCAACTTCCAGTCGCAGAGCGGCGGTTTCGGACGCGACATCACGGTTATGCTGGCGGGCGACGATCCGGTCATCCTGCAGCGGACGGCGAACACGCTGATCGGACAGATGCGCAAGAGCCCCCTGATGCGCGATCCGCGCATCGACGGCGACATCCAGCGCCCCGAACTGATCATTAAACCGCGCCTGGATCTGGCCGCCGATCTCGGCGTAACCACCGCCGCGCTGAGCAACGCGATCCGCATCGCGACGCTGGGCGACATCGAACAGAATATGGCGAAATTCTCGCTGAGCGACCGTCAAATCCCGATCCGTGTCTCGCTGAGCGAGGACTCGCGCCGTGATCTGGCTGCAATCGAAAATCTGCCGGTGCAGACGAGCTTCGGCACCTCCGTCCCCCTCAAGGTCGTTGCCGACATTTCCTTCGGCGCGGGCCCGTCGAAGATCCGCCGCTACAACCAGGTTCGCCGCCTCGTCGTAGGTGCCGACCTGACACCCGGCGTGGTTAGCGGCGAGGCCTATGGCTATATCTACAAGTCGACGATCATGAAGGCGCTGCCGACCGGCGTTCGTGAGATCAAGTTCGGCGAGCAGGAGATGCAGGGCGATTTGATCGCCGGTTTCGCGATCGCGGTCGGCGCGGGCGTGCTGCTCGTCTTCGCGGTCCTCGTCTTGCTCTACAAGCGTGTCCTGCCACCCTTCGTCAACATGGGCTCGTTGCTGCTGGCGCCGCTGGGCGGCATCCTCTTCCTCAAGATCTGGGGCATGTCGGTCTCGATGCCGGTCTATATCGGCCTGCTGATGCTGCTTGGTATCGTCGCGAAGAACTCGATCCTGCTGGTCGACTTCGCGATCGAGGAGATGCGCCGCGGCGTCGACCGAACCGCCGCCATTCTCGAAGCCGCCCATAAGCGTGCCCAGCCGATCATCATGACCTCGGTTGCGATGATCGCGGGCATGCTGCCGATCGTACTCGGCCTGTCGGGCGACAGCAGTTGGCGCGCGCCGATGGCGGTCTGCGTGATCGGCGGTATCGCGATGTCGACCCTGCTGACGCTCGTCATCGTGCCTGCCGGCTTCACTCTGGCGGACGATCTCGAAAAGTGGATCGGGCCCAAGCTGAGCAAGTTCCTGATCACTCCGGCCGACCATGAGGCGAAAGCCACGCCCCACGCTGCCGAGTGAAACATCGACGAGGCCGGCCTCCACCATTCGTCAGGATCGTGGAGCCGGTGCTCGTTTCGGTTGAACTATCCGGCCCAACGGCCATTTAGACCGCATGAACTTCTTCCAGGCGACCGGGCTCGACCGCTTCAATCCCGCGCAAGGCGGCGTGCGCGGCATGCGTGTGGTCGCGTCGGGCCTCCTGGTCGTGATGGCAGGCCTTTACCTCCTCGCCCGATCGCATGAGGCACCGGGCGAGCCCGCCGCTTGGGGCTATCTGCGGGCGTTCGCCGAAGCGGCGATGGTGGGCGGCCTCGCCGACTGGTTCGCGGTGACCGCGCTTTTCCGTCATCCGCTGGGCCTTCCTATCCCGCACACCGCTATCATCCCGCGCAACAAGGACCGGATCGGCGACAACCTCGCCTCTTTCCTGCGCGTCAACTTCCTAACCGCTTCGGTCGTCGCGCGGCGCATGCAGAAGGTCGATGTGGCCGCGGCGATCGGCCGGCTGCTCGCCCAGCCCCCCGCCCCCGGCCGCGCGCGGGGCGGCATCGGACGGGCGCTCGCCACCATCCTCGAATCGCTCGGCGACGATCGGCTCGGCGCCACGGTCAAGGGCGCGCTGGCGAGCCGGCTGAAGGCTTTCGACATCGCGCCGCTGATAGGCCGCACACTGGATGCGGCGATCGTGGAGAACCGCCATGCGGAGATGCTCGACGGGCTGATCGGCTGGGGCAGTCGCGTGTTGCTCCACAACGAGACGATGATCCACGACATGGTCCAGTCGCGGACGGGCAAGTTCATGCGCTGGACCGGCTTGGACGAGAAGCTGTCGACGGCCATAGTCGCGGGGCTGCACAAGCTGCTCGACGACATGGCGACCGATCCCGACCATCCGCTCCGCAGCAAGGCGCAGGAAGGGCTCGAGCAGTTGGCGGACCGGCTGCAGAACGATCCCGAGATGCGCGAGCGCGTGGCCGCGATGAAGGCGGAGATCATCGCCAGCCCTGCGGTGGGCGCCTGGCTCGACACGCTGTGGCAGAATGCGCGCCTCAAACTGATCGAAAGCGCGCGCAACCCCGACGCCGCGATCGGCGGGCAGTTCGGTGCAGCGCTCCGCCAGCTCGGCGAGACGCTGCAGACCGACGCGCAGCTCCGGATGACGCTCAACCGCTTCGCCCGTCGGATCACCGTCGGTCTGGTCGCCGATTATGGCGACGGCATCGTCAAGCTGGTGTCGGAGACGATCCGCGGCTGGGACGCCCGAACGGTGACCTCGCAACTCGAAAACGCCGTAGGCCGCGACCTGCAATATATAAGGGTGAACGGCACCCTCGTGGGCGGCCTGATCGGGGTAGGCCTCCACCTGCTGTCGACGCTGCTCTGAACCACCGCCACGTGGCGTTCGTAGCGGGCGCGAATCGATCTGATCCTTGGCGGGGGGTTGGCAATGTCGGCGGCCGCGATCCTGAGCCCGTCAGGGCGAGACAGGCCGGCCGGTCTGGAGGGGGAGCAACCCTTCCACCCGGCACCCCCGATCATCGAGCCGCCGACATCACCGCTTATGGTCATAGGACGATTAACCAGCGATGTGCCTGTAAACAATTGTAACTTTGGAAATACAGTCATTTGCGCCCCGGTCGCATACGCTAAAGCCATGTCGTCCCGAAGGGCGAAAGGGAGGCATGAACATGGGTGGAGCAAACCCGGACAGACTTGGATTCATGGCGTCGCATAGGCATGAAGGCCGGAATGCAGACCAACGATCCAGCCAAGACATCGGCCGATAGCATGCGCATCGCCGTACTGGACGACGAAGCCGCCGCACGCGCCTATGTGACGCAAACGCTGATCGAGGCCGGCCACTTCGCCTATGAGTTCCCCAATGCCCGCACGCTGATCACGAAGCTGCGGCAGGACACGTTCGACTTGGTGATCCTCGACTGGAACATGCCCGACAAGAGCGGGCCCGAGATCATCAGCTGGATGCGGGAGAATATGGACAAGCCGATACCCTCGCTGCTGCTGACCAACCGCAACACCGACGAGGATATCGTCGCCGGCCTGAACGCCGGGGCCGACGATTATGTGATCAAGCCCGTCCAGCCCCCCGTGCTGCTGGCCCGCATTGCCGCCGTCCATCGGCGGACCGGACCGCGCGAGGCGGTGGCAGCGAACGAGAGCTACGGCCCCTATACGCTGCACCCCGCGCGCCAGACGATCAGCGTCGAGGATGAGAATATCGTTCTCACCGCTAAGGAGTTCGAGCTGGCGGCGACGCTGTTCCGCAACATGCATCGGCCGCTCTCGCGCTCCTATCTTCTGGAAATCGTCTGGGGCCGCAACCCCGACCTGCCGACCCGGACGCTCGACGCGCACATCTCGCGCATCCGGGCGAAGCTGGGCCTGCGTCCGGAGCGTGGCTTTCGCCTGATTCCCGTGTACAGCTACGGCTATCGGCTCGAAGCGCTCGAGCCCGAGGCGGAGTAAGGCAGCATCGTGCGGAGCAGGTTCTTCCTCGGGTTAGCGACAGCGCTGGCGGTGTGGACCGCCAGCCCGATCGCGGCGCAGGCGCCTGCGGCGGACCAATATTTCCGCTACACGGTGCGACCGGGCGATACGCTGTCGGCGCTCGCCCGCGACTATCTGGTCAGCGACGATTATGTCTCGATCCAGAAACTCAACGCCGTCGCCGATCCGCGCCGCCTGCCGATCGGATCGACTCTGCTCATCCCGCAGCCGCTGTTGCGGATCGAGACGATCGCGGGCGTGATCACGTCCTTTCGCGGCGCCGCCACGATCGACGGGCAACAGGTCGAGGTCGGCACGCAGGTCCGCCAGGGGCAGAAGCTGGAAACCGGCCCCAATGCCTTCGTGACCGTCACCCTACCCGACGGCAGCGCGATCTCCCTGCCGTCGCAGAGCCGCATCCATGTGTCGCGTCTGCGCCGGATCCTGCTGACCGGCAGCATCGAACGGCGCTTCCGGCTGGAAGCGGGTCGCAGCCGCGCCACGGTGACTCCCATCCGCGATCCCAACAGCGATTTCCAGGTCACCACGCCCTTGTCGGTGTCGGCCGTGCGCGGCACCGACTTCCGTGTCGCGCTCGATGAGAGCGGCGAGAAGGCGCTGACCGAGGTGATCGGCGGTGCGGTTGACGTCGGTAAGGACGAGCAGGACGACGGCGTGCAGGTTCCACGCGGCTATGGTGTCGTCGCGACGCCGGCCGGCGTCGAGCAGCCCGTCGCCCTCCTCTCCCCGCCGAGCCTCGATGCCGTCGCGCAGACGCCCACCGGCGGCGTGCTGATCACCGCCAAGCCGGTCGAAGGTGCCCGCAAATATCGCTTTCAGCTGGCGACCGACATCGGTTTTCAGGCGGTGTTCGCGGACTCGACTGCGGATGCGCCCACGATCAGCTTCGAGAATCTCGCCAGCACGCAGTTCTTCATACGCCTCTCTGCCATCGCGGAGAGCGGACTGGAGGGACTCCCGGCCACCTATGCGCTGGGCCAACGCGTCGGCGCCCTCGATCTCCCCTGGACCCGCGTCGATGAAGAGCGTCACGCGCATGTCGATCATCTTCGCCAGCCCCCCTCAGCAGCCATGAGCGGCAATGCCCCATCGACAAGCGCAGACGGCACCGCCCCCACGCCTCTACGTTGAGTGGGTCGCCGTCGCGCTGGCAGCGACCGCGCTGGTCGTCTCGCTGGTGCTGGGGCGACTGACCGAGCGCCTCGACCACATCATCTATGACAACGTCCTGACGGCAGCAGGACGACCGCCCCCCGACGACATCGTGATCGTCGCCATCGACAATCGAAGCCTACAGGCGCTGGGCCGCTGGCCATGGCCGCGGAGCCTGCACGCCGCCGCGCTCGACCGGCTGGCCGACGCGGGGGTTCGGGCAGTCGGCTATGACGTATTGTTCGTCGAACCGACGGCAGAAGACGACGTCCTCGCCGCCGCCGTTCGCCGCTCGCCGACCTATCTGCCGATGGTCATCGACGTGCCCGGCCCCAATGGCGCGCCTTATGCGATGGCGCTGCCCGCCGGCCCGCTCAAGGACGCCGCCAAGGCCGTGGCCCAGGTTAACCTGCATTTCGAGGGGGATCGCGTCGTCCGGCGCGCCTATCTGGAGGAAGGGGGCGAAGGCCGTTCCTGGTTGCAGCTGGCGGCGCTGATGGCGGGTCTCAAGCCGCACGGCGCCTCTCCCGGCGAGGCCGGCCTGTGGCAGTCGCGGCCCGTCCTCATTCCTTATGGTGGTGCGGCCGGCCATATCCGGACGATCTCTTTCGTCGACCTGGTCGATGGCCGCGTCCCGCCGGAGATCACCGCGGGGCGTTTCGTCCTGATCGGGGCCACCGCCGACGGCATGGGGGACAGCTATCCAACCCCCACCTCCGGCACGACCAGCCAGATGCCGGGCGTCGAAATCCAGGCACAATTGCTCGACGCCTTGCTGCGCGGCGATGCCATTACGCCCGCGTCGCAGCCGGTCGTCCTGGCCGCCAGTCTGGCCGCGTTGTGGCTGATGCTCGCTGCCTTTCTTCGGCTGAGCCCGCGCGACAATGCCAATCTCGCGCTGGCCCTGCTCGTCGCGCTGCCTCTGCTTTGCCTCGGCCTGTTCGCTTTCCTCCATTATTGGGTGCCGCCGTCCGCTGCGTTGATCGCGCTGCTGTTCGTCTACCCGCTGTGGGGCTGGCGGCGGCTGCACGCGATCAGCGGCTACATGACCGCCGAGCTGCGCATCCTGGAGGCCGAGAGCGACGCCCTGCCCCGCCAGCGCCGCGCGGGCGGCGAACGCGAGATCACGCTGCAGACCGGCCTGCTCGGCAATGCCATCGACCGGCTGCGCGACCTTCGCCGCTTCCTGTCCGACGCAATCGGGCGCCTGCCCGACGCGGTTTATGTGACCGGCCTCGACGGCTCATTGGCGCTCGCAAATGTCGAGGGCCGCCGCCTTGCGCGGCGGCTGGGGCTGAAAGTCGAGCCCGGCGGCAACGCGCGCCTGCTGATGGACTGCTTCCGCTCGGCCGACAGCGGCCACATCTCCCCCTTCGCACCCGATGCCCCAACGACGGGCGCGGGTGAGGCGGTGACGGAAGACGGCGGCAGCTTCGAGATACGCTATGTCGCCCAGCGCGACGCGACCGACACGCAGGTCGGCTGGATCATTCGCGTGGTCGACATCAGCCCGCTCAAACAGGCCGAGCGCCATCGCGAGGAGGCGTTGCAACTGCTGAGCCACGACATGCGCGCGCCGCAGTCGGCGATCCTGTCGCTGCTGCGTGGCCCAGAGACCGGTGTGCCGAAGTCGATCGCGACGCGGATCGAGAATCTCGCGACGCACACGCTTCAGCTTGCCGAGGACTTTGTGCAACTGGCCCGCGCCGAGGCCAAGCCGTTGTCGCTGGAGCCGATCGACCTCAACGACGTCACCATCGACGCCGCGGACGCGCTGTGGCCCACCGCCCGCGCACGCGGCATCAAGGTGATGGTCGAGGGCGCCGACGACATGCCGCACATGGTCGACGGCGATCGTCAGCTGCTGACGCGCGCGGTGATGAACCTGGTCGGCAATGCGATCAAATATAGCGACGAGGGCATGATCGTTCGCTGCGTTCTGGAAGAACGGGATGAGCGCATCATCCTGGCGATCGTCGACCAAGGGATCGGCATGACCGAGGAAGAGCGGTCGCGCCTGTTCGAACGCTTCCAGCAAGGATCGCGCGAGGGGATCGGCCTCGGCCTCGCCTTCGTTCGCACCGTCATCGGCCGACATCGCGGGCGGATCAGTTGCGAGAGCGCACCGCGCCAGGGAACGACCTTCACCATCGACCTGCGCAAGAGCGACTTCGACCCGTTCGCCGACGACGCATAGCCTCCCGTCACCCCCGGAACCCGGCGACGCAACCATGACGCCGTCTTTTCGTTCTCTTTCCGACATCAGAGGAGAATGACATGACCGACGTCGCCAAGCTCAAGGAAACGCTCTGGAAGAAGATGAGCGACGGCCCTTATGTGATGGCGGGCCTCACCGGGGACAATCAGCACTTCGAACCGCTGACCGTGATGCTGGACAAGGACCAGGTCGACCGACTCTATTTCTTCATCGGCCGCGACAACCGCCTTGCCAAGGGTGGCAAGGCCATGGTCCAGTTCGTATCGAAGGGGCAGGATTATTTCGCCTGCCTGTCGGGCACCGCGACCGTCGACAATGATCCGGCCATGATCGACAAGCTGTGGGCGAAGCCGGTCGAAAGCTGGTTCCCCGGCGGCAAGACCGATCCCAACCTCGCATTGCTGCGCTTCGACATCGCCGACGCCGAGCTGTGGGAGTCCGACATGTCGCTGTCGGGCAAGATCAAGATGCTGTTCGGCGCCAAGATCGAGCCGAGCGAGGAAGGCAACCACGCTCGCGTTTCGACGACTGCGGTCAACAGCTGATCCTGCACGGCGCGATGATCGAACCGTCCGTCCGCCCCGACCAGCAGGGCTTCGCTTGAAGCCGGCGGTTCGCACCGCGCTCATCGGCACGGCAGCTTTATCGGCAATCGCGGCCATCGGCGTCGCGGCCTTCCCCTGGGGCTTGCTCCGGGGGGAGGCCGAACGCCGTCTGTCGAACCATTATGGCCGAGCGGTGCAGATAGCGTCGCTCGAACGCGTCGACAGCTTCTCCTGGACGCCGCGCCTGCGCATCGCGGGACTCACGATCCCCCAAGCCGCCTGGGCCGGAACGGGGCCGATGGTGGCAATCCGCAACGCCGAGTTCGATCTCTCCCTCCCTGCCTTGCTGACGGGCTCTACACGGCTGCGCGATGTGCGGGTCGACGGACTCCGCCTGGACTTCGTCCGCGCCGCCGATGGGCGGGAAAGCTGGAAGGGGACGAAAGCAAAAGCTTCAGCCGGAGGCGGCGGCGGACCGCTGATCGACGGTCTCAGCATAACCGATGGCCGCCTCATCTATCGCGACGCCAAGCGCGACCGCACCTTGAACGCCGCCCTCACCGTCGGCGCAGGGGGGCTGAAACTCGACGGAAGCGGCACTGTGCTGGGCGCTCCCGTGCGAATGACCGCTTCCGGCCCGACCGTGACCGGAACGTCTCCCTGGCCCTTCCAGGCCGATATTGCGGGCGCGGCTCTGACGATGCGGGCCAAGGGGCGGATGGATCGTCCGCTCGATATACGGCACATGGCGCTGACCGTTTCGGCGCGCGCTGCCAATCTTTCCTATGTCGATGCGATCATCGAAGCCGGCCTGCCCCGCACCCAGCCCGTGCGCCTTTCGGCGCAGGCGCGACGCGACGGAACGGACTGGACCGTTACCGAGCTGAACGGCAGCATCGGCCGCTCGCACATCGCCGGCGGCGCCACGATCCGCAAGCGCGACGGCCGCAGCATTATCGAAGGCGACGTCTATTCGCGCCAATTCGACTTCGACGATCTGTCCGATGCGCGGGGCCGCGCGATCGCCGCAGCGAAGCGCGCAAAGGCGGGCCCCCGCGTCTTCCCCGACACCGCGATCGACCTTCACAATGTTGCGCGCACTGACGGGCGGCTGACGCTGAAGGCGGACAAGCTTCTCTGGCCGGGTCCCTCCCCCTTCCGATCGCTCAGCGGGACGCTGGACCTGCAGCGCAGCCTGGTGCGCATCGACGATTTGAGATTGGGGCTACGCCACGGAACGATGGCGGGCAGCTTCCGCGTCGATCAACGCAGCGGCCGGCCGGTCATGACGATGGCCCTGCATCTCGATAATGGCCGCCTGATCGACTTCGCGCCGAACACGCAGGTCGACGGACGGCTCGACGGACGGCTGCGCCTGACGGGCACGGGCCGCACGATCCGCGCGGCCGTCGCGCGGTCGGATGGCCGCATCGGCATCGTCGCCCGCAACGGCACCCTCCCCGCCCGCACCGCAGCGCTGCTGGGCCAGGACCTGCTCAAGGGGCTGACCCTCGACAAGGCGAAGCAGGCCAGCCTGCGCTGCGCGATCGTCCGCCTCGACGTGCGCGGCGGCATGGGCACCGCCAACCCGATCCTGATCGACACCACCCGCGCCCGCACCGACATCAGCGGTACCGTAAATCTGAACGGCGAACGCCTGATGCTGTCGATGCGCGGCACGGGCAAGCAGGATAGCGCATTGAAGCTGCACGGCCCGATCACGATCGGGGGCACGCTCAAGCAGCCCGAGATCGCACTTCCCGAAGGCGGGCCGGTGGGCAATATCCTGAAGAGCATCGGCCGCGCGATGGACGGGAAGAAGGAGCCGGTAGCAGGCGATGCGGATTGTGTGACGTTGGCGAAGCGCGCGATAGCAGTGGGGTGAATGCGGCGTGGAAGAAACCCATCGCCATACAGAGCGATGAGACCCAATTCACACTGACGTTGCAAGAGTTGGAGCCACGCTCGCCGAGTGACCTGGCTGGTCCAGGTTACGTGCTTGGTGACCCCAACGGGACTCGAACCCGTGTTTTCGCCGTGAAAGGGCGACGTCCTAGACCGCTAGACGATGGGGCCGTGCAGCGTGTGGCGGGCCGATTAGGGCAGGTGCCGGAGATGGTCAAGGGCGGTTCGTCGATATTGTGCAAATATCTCAGTCGGCCCAGGCGGCATCCTCGACATGAAGCTCGGCGGCCGGACGGTTGCCCCAGTCGTCGATCTTCGGGCGACCCGCGATCCACAGCGTCCGGTCGGCGCCCGCGCCCAGCAGCGACTGGCCCAGGGCAGTGTCCGCCGCGCGGAAGGCGATCGTCTTGATCGAACGGCCATCGCGCCCGGACACCACGGTGCGGACATGGCCATTGCCGACCACGTCGGCGCGGATCACGCGCACGGCACCCGCTGCAATGCGCGGCGAGGGCCAGCCCGCGCCATAGGGGCCGCCAGCCTCCAGCGCCTCGACCAGCGACGGGGTGACCCCTCCGGGTGCCACTACGGCGTCGAGCAGCAGCGCACGGTCGTCGCGGGCGCGGGAGACGTCGGAGGCGAGGCGGTCGTCGAGGAAGTCGGCCAGCGCATCGACCCCGCCGGGCGCCACGGTGACCCCCGCCGCCATCGCGTGGCCACCACCGGCGACCAGCAGGCCCATATCCTTCGCCGCGAGTATGGCCGCGCCCAGGTCGACGCCCGAGATCGAGCGGCCGGAACCCTTGCCCATGCCGGCCTCGTCGAGCGCAATGACGATGGCGGGACGACCCAACTTTTCCTTGAGGCGTCCTGCGACGATGCCGATCACGCCCGGATGCCAGCCCGTGCCCGCCACGACGGGGACCGAGCGATTCGCCAGCCGGTCGGCCATTTCCTCGGCCTGCTCCTGCACGAGCTTCTCGATCGTGCGGCGTTCCTCGTTGAGGCGGTCGAGTTCGGCCGCGATCACGCGCGCCTCGTCCCGGTCCTCGGTCGTCAGGAGGCGGACGCCCAGGTCGGACTTGCCGACCCGCCCGCCGGCGTTGATGCGCGGGCCCAGCGCGAAGCCCAGATCGGTGCAGGTCGGCGCGCGTTCGAGCCGCGATGCCTCGATCAGTGCAGCGAGGCCGATATTGCGGCGCCCGGCCATCACCTTGATACCCTGCGCCACGAAGGCGCGGTTGAGCCCGCGCAGCGACGCCACGTCGGCCACGGTGCCCAGCGCGACGATGTCGAGCAGGTCCATCAGGCGCGGCTCGGCGCGGGTCGCGAACCAGCCGCGCTGGCGCAATATCCGCACCAGCGCAGCACCCAGCAGGAAGGCGACCCCGACCGCCGCCAGATGGCCATGGGCGGCGCCCTCCTCCTCATCGAGGCGGTTCGGATTGACCAGCGCGAAGGCGCGCGGAAGGGTGACGGCGCATTTATGATGGTCGACGACGATCACCTCGATCCCCGCGTCGCTGGCCAGTTGCAGCGCCTCGAACGCCTGCGCGCCGCAGTCTACCGTGACGATCAGGCGCGAGCCCCCCTGCCCGATCCGCAGCAGGGCCTCGCCCGAGGGGCCATAGCCTTCCATCAGCCGGTCGGGGATATAGGCGCCCGCCTCCAGCCCCAGCATCCGCAGCAGGCGGATCAGCAGCGCCGCCGAGGTCGCGCCGTCGACGTCATAGTCGCCGAAGATGGTGACCTTCTCGCCTGCCTGTACGGCGTCCGCCAGCCGCTCGGCGGCGCGATCCATGTCGCGGAAGATCGACGGATCGGGCATGAACGTGCGGATCGTGGGGGTCCGGTGCGCCTCGATCGCGTCGCGCGGGCAGCCGCGCGCCATCAGCAGTTGGGCGACGAGATCGTCGGGCTCGAAATTGGCATCGATGCCGTAGACTGCCCCGCCCCGCCAATGCCAGGGCTGGCCGAGGATCGAACGGGTGACGTTGAGGACGGGGGATCGCATCGCGCTGCCTTAGCGCCTTGCCGCCCCCAAAGGAAAGGGCGCCCCCCCGCGTGGTGGACGCCCTTAATTCCTTACCGCTGGCCCGAACAGGCTCAGCGGGTCTTGCGATGCTCGCCCTTGACCCAGCGGACTGTGCCCGAGGAGGCGCGCATCACCACGCTCTCGGTCGTCATCAGGCCATTGGCGCGGCGCTTGACGCCTTCGAGCAGCGAACCGTCGGTGACGCCGGTTGCGGCGAAGATCGCATCGCCCTTCACCAGATCGTCGAGCTTGTAGATCCGGTCGAAATCGGTGACGCCCCAGCGGCGGGCGCGCGACTTCTCGTCCTCGTTGCGGAACAGCAGCCGGCCTTCGAACTGGCCGCCGACGCACTTGAGCGCGGCAGCCGCTAGCACGCCTTCCGGTGCGCCGCCCGAACCCATATAGATGTCGATCGTTGTATCGGGGTTGGTCACCGCGATCACGCCGGCGACGTCGCCATCGGGGATCAGGACGATGCCACAACCGAGCGAGCGCAGCTCGGCGATCAGCTTTTCGTGGCGCGGACGATCGAGCACGCAGGCGATGATCTCGTCGGGCTCGACGCCCTTGGCCTTGGCCAGCGCCTTGACGTTCTCGGTCGGGCTGCGGTCGAGGCCGACGATGCCGGCTTCATAGCCGGGGCCGATCGCCAGCTTGTCCATATAGACGTCGGGCGCGTTGAGCAGGCCGCCTTCTTCGGCGATCGCCAGCACGGCCAGCGCATTGGGGCCGGCCTTGGCGGTGATGGTGGTGCCTTCGAGCGGATCGAGCGCGATGTCGATCTTCGGGCCGGTGCCGATGCCCGATCCGACCTTCTCGCCTATATAGAGCATCGGGGCTTCGTCGCGCTCGCCCTCGCCGATCACCACGGTGCCATCGAAGTCGAGGCCGTTGAACGCCTCGCGCATCGCCTCGACAGCCGCATGGTCGGCGGCCTTCTCGTCGCCGCGGCCGATCAGCTTCGAAGCCGCGATCGCCGCAGCCTCGGTTACACGCACCATCTCCAGAACGAGGACCCGGTCGAGGGCCTTGCTTGCCATCACCATCAAGGAATGCCTTTTCTGCTTATCGTTCGGCCGATGCGCTTAGGCGAGGCCGGTTACAAAGTCGAGAAGCCCGGCGCGGCCGGGCGCGCGATATCGATCAGTCGTCGAGAATGTGCATGAGCATCGGCTTGCCGGCAAGGCTCTGGGAGCCTTCGAGCCGGTCGAGCGCATCGGCGACGGCGCGCTCGGGGCCGACATGGGTGACCATCGCGATCAGCACATTGCCGTCTTCGGAGGCACCCCGCTGGATCAGGCTCTCGATCGAAACGCCCGCGTCGCGCATTGCCGCCGTCAGCTCGGCCAGCACGCCCGGACGGTCGGCGACGGTGAAGCGCAGGTAGGCGCGGCCGCGACGGTCGCCTGCCGTTGCCGGCGCGGGCGTGGCGAGTGCGGCGACAGGCATGGCGAAGGCCGGGCCGGTCTCGCCGCGCGCAATGTCGATAAGGTCGGCGACCACGGCGGAAGCGGTCGGCCCCTCGCCGGCACCGCGCCCCTGGAAGAAGAGCTGGCCGACGAAATTGCCATGGGCCACGACCGCGTTGAGCGAGCCCGAGACATGGGCGAGCGGGTGGCTGAGCGGGACGAGGCAAGGGTGGACGCGCTGGAACAGTCCCTTGTCATTGGCCTCGCCATGGCCGACCAGGCGGACGCGATAGCCGAGCGCGGCGGCCTCGGCGATGTCGGCGGCAATGACGTGGCGGATACCGGTCACCGCGATCGAACCGAAATCGACCGCCGTGCCGAAGGCGAGGCTGGAGAGGATCGACAGTTTGTGCGCGGCGTCGACGCCGTCGATATCGAAGCTGGGATCGGACTCGGCATAGCCCAGACGCTGCGCTTCGGCGAGGACCTCGGCGAAGCTGCTGCCCTTCTCCTCCATCTCGGTGAGGATATAGTTGCAGGTGCCGTTGAGGATGCCGAAGACATGGCTGATGACATTGGCGGCAGCGCCCTCGCGCAGCCCCTTGATCACAGGAATGCCGCCCGCAACCGCCGCTTCATATTTCAGCGCAACGCCTTGCTTCTCGGCGATGGTCGCAAGCTCGATGCCATGATGCGCAATCATCGCCTTGTTGGCGGTTACGAAGGGCTTGCCCGCGGCCAGCGTCTCGCGTGCCAGCGTCAGCGCGGGGCCGTCGGCACCTCCGACCAGTTCGACCACGACATCGACATCGTGCGCGGCGGCCAGCGTCGTCGCATCGTCGACCCAGGCGAAACGCGCGAGATCGATACCGCGATCGCGCGACCGATCACGGGCAGACACCGCGACGACCTCGATCGGACGCCCGGCGCGGCGCTCGATCAGCGTGCGGTTCTCGTCGATCAACTTGACGACCCCGGCACCGACGGTACCCAGGCCCGCGAGCGCCACCCTCAACGGCTGCGACATAGCTATCCCCTGACTCACTGACGCCCGCGTCCTAGGGGCCAAGCGGTCATATCGCAACGCTGCAAAACATCACATCTCGTTTCGTAAGCATAATATCGTGTTTTCAATCACTTGGATCGGTCAGTCGGGAACGAAGGCGGGAGCCCGTCGGTTCTAGCCATATCCCGCTTCCGGGACGATCACAGGAGACGATGCCATGAGCGAGAATCGCCAGAGCGGCAACGACCGCAATCAGCAGATGGACCAGAGCCGCGGCTCGCAGGGCCAGCAGGACCAGCAGCGCGACGGCCAGATGGAACAACAGCGCCAGGACCAGCGCCGCGAGCAGGGCGGCCAGGCCGGTCGCGAGGAAGCGGATCGTCAGGATCGGCTGCCGGATCGCGACCAGCAGCGCTGACCGGACATCGGAGCGTCTAACGTTCCTTTTTTCTGTCGTTCACCTTTCCAATCGATCGAGGCTCCGGCGAACACCGCCGGAGCCTCTTTCATTTCATCCCACGAGCTTTCGATCGAGCGTGATCTCGGCATTGAGAAGCTTGGAGATCGGGCAGTTCGCCTTCGCCTCGTCAGCGATCCGACCAAAATCGGCCTCGTCGATACCGTCAACTTGCGCTTCCAGCGTCAGATCCGACCGGGTCACCTTGAAACCAGCGCCGTCCTTTTCGAGCGAGACTTTTGCCTCGGTCTTCAACTCGCCCGCCGTATAGCCGGCACCCGCCAGCGCGAAGCTCAATGCCATCGTGAAGCAGGAGGCATGGGCGGCGGCGATCAGTTCCTCGGGGTTTGTGCCCTTGCCGTCCTCGAACCGCGTGTTGAAGCCATAGGGCTGATCGGAAAGGACTCCCGACTGGGTCGAGACATGGCCCTTCCCGTCCTTGCCGAGGCCCGAATAGGTGGCCGACCCGCTGCGAACGATCATCGAAATCTCCATTGTTGTTGGGATTGCCGGACAACGCACGACGCAACCGAAACGGCCCAACTGGCGTAGTGCGTCATATCCGGTATGTGCGGAGGGATGATGACGAGACTGACGGTGGCGGGACTCGCCCTTGTTCTGGGCGGGGCGCTGGCGATTGCGGCCTGCTCGCCGCTGCGGACGTTCGACGCGGTAATGCCGAAGGACGGCAGCAGCCGGAAGATCGCGAGCGACATCGCCTATGGCGAAGGACCGCGCCGTATGCTGGACGTCTATGCCCCGGTCGCGCGTAGCGACAGGACGCTGCCGATGATCGTCTTCTTCTATGGCGGCTCCTGGGCCGACGGAACGCGCGAGGGCTATCATTTCGCCGGCCGCGCGCTGGCGGGCCAGGGCTTCGTGACGATCGTGCCGGATTATCGGTTGGTGCCTGAGGTCCGTTTTCCCGGATTCCTCGAGGATTGCGCCGGCGCTGTCCGCTGGGCGCGCAAGCATGCCGCCCAATATGGCGGTGATCCCGACCGGATCGTGCTCGTCGGCCATTCGGCAGGTGCCTATAATGCCGCCATGCTCGCGCTCGACCCGCAGTGGCTCGGCGCCGACCGCTCAGCCGTGCGCGGCTTTGCCGGGCTCGCCGGCCCTTATGACTTCCTGCCGCTGAAAGGCGACGTCGTCGAACGGACCTTCGGCGCCTGGCCCCGAGCCGACGAGACACAGCCGATCCATTATGCCGCAGCCGGATCCCCGCCGACCCTGCTGCTCCATGGCGGCGAGGACGGCACGGTCTGGCCAAAAAACTCGATCAACCTGTCCCGCCGCCTGACAGCGGCCGGTGCGGACTCCGAACTGAAGGTCTATCCCAAAACCGGCCACGTCGGCATTGTGACCGCTCTCGCAAAGCCGTTCCGCGGCGACGTGCCCGTGCTGAAGGACGTCGCCGACTTCGCCCATCGCGTGACGGCGAGATAGGCGAACTTAGCGCGGCAGTTCGGCGATCGCGTCGAGCACCGCCTTGCGCTTCGGGGTTTCCGACAGCGGCTGGCCGCTATGCTCGGCCATGCCGAAATGCATCGTCGTGCCGATCGGGCTGGTCGAGTGATAGAGCATCAGCAGGTCGCCGAACTCGCGGTCCCATCCGGTGAGGAAGCGGCGATAGGCAGCGCCCATGCGCGGGTCGCGGTTGAGCCGCTCCATCAGCGTCTTGTCGGGACCATTGTAAGTCGCGTGCTGCCCCCCCTCATAGCCGATGTAGCGCAGGCCCCTGGCATCGGCCATCTGCTTGAACTGGCGCGCGGTCTTGAACGTCTCCGGGATCGAAGCGTCGATCGCGGCGAAGATCGGGCCGAGATCGGCGGTCGGGGTCTTGGGGTCCGCCAATACCGTCTGCGCGAAATAGAGCGCGCTCGACAGCGCATCGATATGCTTGACCATATCCTTATAGTTCAGCGCATATTCGACGAGGCCGGGCCAGGCATTCTGCCCCGAAAGGATGCGGACGACTCCCTTGGGCCGGTCGGCGTAAACCTGCTCCCAGATGGTGAAGACCTCGATCGACCGCTGCGCATAACGCCGCATGCGCGCCTCATTCTCGTCGGCCGACAGGCGCAGCTTCACGCCCTCGTCGCGTGCCTGCCGCGCGGCCGGGAAATCGAGATTCCAGATTTCGTTGCCCACCTCGATATAGGCGGTCCGCTTGGGGTCGAGATGCTCATGCACATAGCGCGCGAAGCTGGCGATATAGACGGCATCCGCCTTCCACGGCAGCGTGAACCAGGGATCGACGCCCGCCTGATTGGCCAGTGCCACCATATGCTCGACCGCGACACCTTGTCGTGACTGCTGGATGAAGGCGTCGGCCGGAGTACGGCGCGACCAGTCCCCTGCCTCGTTCAGATTGGCGAGCGACCAGTCCATGAAGCGGACCGCCTTGTAGGCCGAAAGCTCCTTGACGAAGGCCGGATCGAACAAGGCGCGCGGATCGGCATCGGCCTCGCGGCAGTCGATTGCGCGAACCGGATCGGCGGGGTTCGTTTCCTCGATCTTGAAATAGGCGGTGCGGACGTCTGGCCTCCAGATGAAG
>Ga0233425_10001637_pt1 | contig 48846 bp, 57 predicted proteins | sample Watercolumn_Towu_2_FD_181712 | JGI IMG/M metagenome (GOLD analysis project Ga0233425, IMG submission 181712) | Freshwater microbial communities from Lake Towuti, South Sulawesi, Indonesia - Watercolumn_Towuti2014_140_MG | ecosystem: Environmental > Aquatic > Freshwater > Lake | place...
AGGTTGTGGGGTTCTAAGCAGGAACCCCACTAAGGCTTTCGACTACTTCTTTGGCTTCCAAGGGCGTTCGGTGTCGTAGATGAACACGGTACCGTTCGGGTCAGATTGGATGTTTAAGTTCCCCCCACGACGGGCCGTAGCCGCCCTCGAACGGGATGACGATGTCTTGGCCCGCGATGGTGAGGTGGTTGTTAAACCATTCGCGGATTTTCGATAACGCCCAGTCCGTGCGCTCGACCGGGAATTGTCCACCGATAGCGTCGTGGCGATGGAACAGCGGTTCAACGATGATACGACCGCTTGAATCACGGTTGTCTGCGTCAGTCCACAAACGGTAAAGCGCAAGGTTGGTACCGTAAGTCGTGTTCTCTTGTGGCTCGTCTGCAAGGTACTCCTTGACGGTGTCGTAGTCGTCTCTACGCCCGAAAAAGATACGAGTATGCCTGCTAGCTCCAGTAAGGCAACCAGTTGCCTTGAGAGAAGCTTCACAGGCGGAGTGCCATCGTTTAACGGTAGGGTAACGCAGAAGGTAACAAGCCTGTAGCTGTTTGCAGACATGGGGTTCGACGTAGACAGGCTCACCTTCTTTGTTCCAAGAGTCTCTAAGAATTGTGTCAGAGACCGTGTTCTCCAGCATTCCGTAGTTGGTACCGTGCTGCACTCGTTTGCACGCGAAGTAGAGCCAGCCTTTGGAGTCGATTTTTTCGCTTTCATGTAGGAGTTGTTCACGTGGCCAAGCCGCGACGGCTGGGCCGTTGAGGTAGATTAGGGCTATGACACGTGCAGGCTTGATGCCGGCAGCATAGTCTTCGAGCATTGTACGGTCGCCAAGTCTCGCACAATGGGCTGCAACGGTCCAGCCGTCTGCGCCAGCGAGGTCACACTCGAAGAACCAGTGCTTGGGGGTGTCGGGGATGTAGAGGCACTTGAAGCGGCGCGTTTCGGTCTGGATGCTTTTTCCCGTACCGGACGACGAGTTATAACAAGCGACTCGCCCGGTTTCAGTTCCAACAACGTTGTAACCACTCCGGCAACGTCCGTCAGGGTCAAGAGTGAAGTCAATCCCCTGGAGCTGGTCCTTGATGTTCCGGAGGCGAAGTAGAGAACGTACGGTTTCATTTTTGGTCTTTCGGTATAGGGTTAGGAGTGCGAGTGCGTCGGTGGTGATCTTGTCGGTGCGCCGGCCTTTTTCTTTCTTGTATTGGGCCGGTAGTGCCATGCGGGTGTAGAGCAACTCAGCCATTTGGGGCTTGGAGTCGACATTCACGCAATGGTCGATGAGGGAAGATAGCTCACCGCATTCGGCGCTGGTTGGGGAAGTGAGTTCCACGAGGGCAACGATACGAGAGATGTTGTCGGCGTAGTCCTTCTTGGGAGCGTCGAGGAGTGAGCGAGGAGTAGGGTAGGTGTATTTCTTGTAGCAGCACTGGGCAGCGACAATAGGGGTGAGTGCGGCAGGGTCGCCGTATGGCAAGGCGACTAATGCGCCGAGTTCGACCGCGGCGATGTTAACGACGTGCTGGAGTTCGTAGTATTCAGCCTGAGTGCGCTGGCGGACAGCTGTGCGTTTAGCCGTGTCGATGCGAACGCCGCGGACCTGCATGTAGTTGAGTGGGGCAAGCAATGCAAGGTTGAGGTGGTAATGCCAGGATGCGCCGGTGAAGCGGCTGGTGTGGAGGTTGTGGGTCAGGGCTTCGTTGATTTCGAACGTGACGGCGGAGTCAGTGGCGCAGTAACGCCAGAGTTTGTCGCCGTTTGGGGAGCTGACAGCGTCTTTGTAGAACGGTTCGTGGGTGTAGAGAGAGGTCTGGACAGCCAGGCCCTTCTCCATTTCAGGTAGGAGTTCCCAGTGCTTGAGCATTGTGTCGTCGGCCAGGCCACGGATAGGCGTGCGGAAGCCGGCGAGGACGAATGCGTCGTAGAGGTAGTTCTGGAGTATCTTGGGGATAGTAGGGTCGCAGATGACTTTGGCCATTGCCACCCAGAGGTGTTGCTCGTGGTGCTCGGACCAGAAGGAGGTGCCAGCGGCGTTGATTAACGGGATGGTGATGGAGTAGGTAGCCGAGGTGGCAAAGGAGATGCAACGGAGGCAACCGACGCCACCTTCAATGTCGATGGAGACGGGTGTCTTGTTCTCGACGATGGAGTAGAGGAATGAGAGAGCTTCTTCGTACGTCGGCGGAGCCACGAGGGTGCGGACCGGCGCGACGAATAGGGAAGCGTTGGTGCTTTCCCGAACAGCTCTTGCAATGTCGAAGCGAAAGAGCTGTATCCAGGAGTATTGCCGGAGTACTGCTGCCGGGTGGTAGGTGGAGATGCACTTGACAGCGGGTTGAATGAGGCCACTGTTAAACAAAGAGCCACGCCAGGAGTCGATAGAGCGTGGCTCGGAGCACAAGGCACGAAGGGCGGTCTTGCCGAGGCAGAGCACTAGGTTCGGCTTTGCGGTGACAAGGTCGCGATACAGGGCGGCACGGCCCTCGGCCATGACGGCGGAGTCCCAGGCGAACGCGTCGATAGCGTTGCCGGGTGGTTGTGCCTGGCAGACGTTTAGGACGGAGCACTGGGTGCGAGTGATGCCGGACTGGCCAAGCATGGCCCAGAGGAGTCGACCGCTAGAGCCGACGAACGGCTTGCCCTCGGCAACTTCTTCTGTGCCGGGTGCTTCACCGACGATGGCCAGGCGTGCGCCGGGGCGAATCTCGTTGGGCACAAGGCGATAGTCGCTTGTAAGGCCCACGAGAAATGGTGATGGGGCTGGGAGTGTGGTGCTCATAAGAAACGGATACGGTCGGTGATACGCTCCTGGAGGTCTTCGGGCAGGTTGGCGAAGTCGACGATGTAGCAGACGCCCTTTGGAGGCTCACAGACAATCTCGATGATTTCCTCGTCGCCGGGTTCGTCCGAGTCGGAGAGGAATGTGATGTGGTAGATGTTACGGTTGTGCAGGATGTTGGTGGTCATACGTTGAGTATACGGCGCATGTCCAGGTAGTGACGCTCGTCCTTCTCGATGGCGATGGTGTTGTGGCCGAGCTGTATGGCCGCGAGTGGAATCGAGCCACTACCGGCAAACGGGTCGATGATGGTGGAGCCTTTCGTGGCGATGGCCTTGATGATCCACTGGTGGAGTTCCAGCGGTTTCCAGAAGGTGTTGGTTGGGTTGAAGTTCTGCTTGTCGGGGGCGGTGATTATGTAGTTAGTTACACGCCGCTCGGCCAGGACGGCACGTGGGCCAGCGGCGAGAATGGCACACTCGCTGGCTTTCGTGAAGTTGTAGTCCGCAGCCTGGTTCATGGCTTGTGGTTTGAGCCAGAGTAGTGGCCAGCGTTGGACTCGGAGGCCAGCACTAGTTAAGGCCGCGGAGAGTTTGTGCCAGTGGACAAAGTCGCACCAGAGGACAACGAAAGAGGTGGGTTTGAGTTTCGCTGGTAGGATTTGTACGAGCTTGCTGAGCAACTCAAGGTTTTCCTCTACGTCGTGAGAGTGGGCGACGTCTACGACGGACATCCCCGTGCCTTCTTGCTTGAGGTTAGCCATGTCGATGGCGTATGGTGGGTCGGAGTAGACGTGGTCGAGAGAGCCGTCGGCCTGGGCTAGCAGCCACTCGATTGAGTCAGCGAGACGGCAGATGACAGAGACGCCGGGAACAGCACTAGGCTCAAAGGGTGCTTCGGCCTGTGGCGCGGCGGGAGTCAGGGTGGGCGTGTCGATCACCTTTTTTACGAGGAGACGCTCGGCTTCGCGTTGCTTGCGTGAGGTGATCACGGACAGTGCCTCAGCAGGAGTGGCGCACTTCATTATCTCCTCGTCTTTGGCGGTGAGGTACGTGTCAAGCATGACGGCGTACCAGACATTGGAACGTCCTTTGATACCGAGCAGCTCGGCGGTTTGCTCGTAGCCCCAGTCGGTGCCCTTGAGGATTGCGTCGCTGGCACGGAGGCGGTGAATGCGGGAGATGGCCTGGCACCGTTCTTGCCACGACAAGTCAAGGCGCCGGATGTTTTCTTCGAGTTCGAGCATCTCACGTTGTGCGGGAGTGAGTGTGCCCAGCTTCACGGCTGGGATGTCGGTTAGGCCAAGCTTCTGGCACGCGGCAAGGCGTCGGCCTCCGGCCACGAGGATATTGTCGTCGGTGACAACGACCGGCTGAATGAGGCCGTTGACGCGGATACTCTCCGCGAGTTCGTCGATGTCACCGTAGAGTTTGCGCTGGCGGTCAGGGATGGTGATGGTGGAAATTAACATAGGTGTGGGCTGTATGGTTCAAGAAAAGAACCACACAGGGAGAGCATCCCTGTGTGGCTCGTGATAGGCTGCGTGGCTTACGCCGTGCGCCGGGGGATGAACTTGACGACGTTCTTGTCGTCGTAGCGACCTTCGGCGTCGACTTCGATGCCGACGTTGGCCTGGAGTTTGGCGTTGATGTACGACGATGGGTCGCCGAAGGCACCGGAGCGGCCACATGCACGCTGGAACTTGGTGACTTCCTGTACGACACGCTCTGACGAATACTTCTCCGTCGGCGTGATGCCGATGTTAGTCGTGATGGTGAAGCCGGGGTTAATCGGCTGGCCATCGCGGGTGGTCGTAGCGAACTCGGTCTTGAGCACCACGACGAGCTTCTGAGTGCCCTTCTCGGTGTCTTCGACCTTGCACTCGGCAACGATGAAGTCCGTGGGACCGGGCTTGAGCACCGGGCGGCGGATGTCGACGGAGTCGAGGTTCATTGTGAATAGGTTTTGGATGTTGTCCATTTGTTTTGTGTGTTTTTGTTGTTGTTTGTTGCTGCGTTTTGGGAGCACTCGCTCCGCAAAGTGAGTCCGTGCGCGTGTCGTTACTGGCGGGATGAAACAGTTTCATGAGTAGGAAACATGGACGTCCTCCTTGACAGCACGCACGGACAAAGGGTTAGAGGTCGGCAGGGTCACGAAAGCCTTTGAAGACGGGCTGACGTGGCTTGGCGGCTGTGCCGACGGCTTGGTACTTGAAGGTGACCGGGCGGTTGAGGTATTGGTCTTTGTTACGCCAGATGTGAGACCGCTCTGCGGCGGAGAAGCCAGTGCCGATTTCGAACTTTCCAAAGGCGTGGTTGAAGACAACCAACGCGCCGAGGGTGTCCTTCGGCACCATACCGTCGGAAGCGTGGGAGCGTTGTTGTAGGCCGCGTTCGTTTACGGTTGGGGCATTTGTGTTAGCGTTAGCTTCGATGAAGCCGGTGACAAGGGCCTCTGAGTCGGCGTAGGGCTTTATCGCACATAGGTATTGCTCGTTGAGGGTAGAGCGGCCGCATTTGTATGGACTCTCCGGTGAGCGGAAGCAGACACCCTCATACCCATCGTCGAGGCACTGGTTGGTGAAGTTCTGGAGGTCACACGGGCCATCGCAGATGATGGGAGTGAGTGGGTAGACCCAATCGGGAAGGACCAACGTGCGGAGCTTGTCGGCACGGGTGGCGTATGGCTCCGACATCACGATGTCGAAGACGAGCCACTTGAAAGCCGGCGCGCCGTATTTCGACATGATTGCAGAAGTGGTTGCCTGGAAAGAACAGTTCGGGTAGGGGGCTAGGACAAGCTCACCGTCGAGGCCGTAGGGGCACTCATCCATGATCAAGTCACGGACGAAGTCATTTGGGATTGGTTTGTTCGAGGCGGTGTAGACACTACCATCGAGGTAGACACAGCGGATACCGTCGATCTTCGGTGTGGCGAGGACGGGATACCGCAAGCGGGCAATGTCGATGGGTTGGTGCGGAGTGCCCTTAAAGGGCTTCATCACGCGGAAGTGGGTTGAGAGCATGGTGTTTGTATTCTGTTAGTGTATTCTTTAAGTGGCTCGGACAGTAACGCGGATATTTCTGAGATTGTGTGTAGCACAGCCTCGTAGCCACAGGGATGACTGCGTTCGAAGGCGTAGTAGGAGATAGCTGCACGTAACTCTCGGGGAGTGTTACATTCGTCAAACAGAGCTTGTTTGCGTCTCTCGAATTCGAGGTTTGTCATTGGTGGCAAAAGAAAAGGCACGCGGGGTGAATCACACCGGTCTTGCCAAAGGAAACACTACCACAAGCAGGTTGATTAGGTCTGACACAATGTGGTAGCTATCCTGTTATCCTACGGCTCCTTTTCAAAGAGCACCGGGAGCGCCGGTGATTTGTTACCGAGGACGTGCCTAAAGGGTTAGTGTTTACGTTCAGAGCATATGACAAGCACGGAGATACCGACAACGAGCAGTATGACGCAGGTGAGGGTGATCATGGTGCCTCGGGTTTCAAGCACGGACAATTCGTGCTGTGGACCAGGACGTATTGGTGTGCAGTGCGCGTTCTTACCAAGATTTCGGACGGATCGGGTGCTTGGTAGTGTGGAAACTGATACCGAGGACCGAAGTTGATTTCGTGAACACGCTCGTTGGTTCCCGGCGGTCCTTTAGGCACCGTGTTCTTCACGTCGATCCAGTCGTCTGGGAGAACGTAGTCGATGTAACCGGCGAGGACATTTGAGGGGACGTACACAGATGGTGGGTTTGAGTTGTAGCTAGCAACCGGCCGTGGCCAGCGTTCATCGACTAGGCCAAACAAAATGGCCAGGAGTGCTGGGCCGGTGATCAGCCCGATTGTTGTTGTGGTTTTCATGGTTGTCCTTTCTTCGGTATCAGGCTTTCGAGGAACCTGATTTCCTTGGTGGCGGCACGTTGCCAGGCATCCCATGTCCGGCCGTTCCAAAGCCGATCTAGCCAGAAAGGACGCGCATCGACGTATGGTGTGCCGCGACAAGAAGGTTGCCCAGTCCGCTCGTAAATCGGGCAACCCAGGCATTTGTTTACCTTAGCGAGGAACAGGGCACACAAGGCGCAGCCAGTGGCTCCCGGCACTTCCTCACACCTCTGATCATCCCGCATCCTTCGCCAGTGCGCGATGCTGTCTTTAAGGGCTTTAAGTGTCTTAGCTTTCATGCTTTATGTTACTCCATCGTACCACAAGGCAACCACGTCTTGCCGCCATCGGTGGAGTGTTGGTAGAACTCACGGAGTTGCTCGTAGGTGAGTGACTGGCAACCTGTGATGTTTACTATAGATGCAGTCTTGCCAATTAACATGCGTACGCTCCGTTCTACAGATGAGTCTCGCACCAACACGCCGACCGGGCAGTTGTCGAATGTCCAGGGCACGAGCGTTGGTTGGAAGGCCAATATACCGTTGAGATGTATGTCCTCGGCAGTAGCTGGTCTCCTGTAATCGCCGTTGTCCATTAGAACATCGACAGCTCTCCCTTCGGCTAGAGCTTGTATAAAGGGAAGTAGTTTCTGTGCGGCGGCTTTAGTTGATTCGCTTGTCATAGTGTTACGCTAGGTATTTAAGGTTCTCTTTGGTGACTTCCCACTCCGCCGGGACGGCAGGGTTGGAACATCCGAGCTGTAAACGGGCGGTGCTGGCGGTACGGACGGTGTATTTCACCCCACGGGGGTGTGCTGTGTCGGTGGGCACTGCCACGCACTGGCAGAGCCAGTAGTTGGTCCACAGCTTACCGAAGTTTTCACCGGTTTGACCGGGAATGGTCGGGCGGTAGATAATGGTGCCGAGGACTTCATCCTTGTCTGTACGGATGTGCACAGTCATGACGAAGCGTTTGCCACAGGAGCAACCGGCGAGGACGTAGCGTTGCAGGTGTTGCTTGAAGGAGTACCAGTCACGCTGGCTGAGGACTTTGACTTCACGTATCTCCTCGGAACGTTTGCTAACGTCGTTGGCGATCCAGTCTTGGAGGTAGTCCGCGGCGTTGCTACCGGAGTCAATGATAACGGTCTTGACCCAGGGGTCGGCGACGAGAGCCGCGGTTTCACGACAGAGGCGTGGCCAGCGTTCGGCTATGGGGACGTGAGCGCCGGAGTCGTCGGTGGTGATGGTGGCGTACTTGAACTTGAACTCAGGGTCTCTGCGGCGGTGGTAGGCGACTGCATTAGCAAGCTTGCCGTCGCAGTCGACTATGCCTGGGTTGTCGAAGTGCATGGCGAGGGTGGTCTTGCCACTGAATGGCTCGCCGATTAGGAGGCAGTTTTGGCCTGTGTCTACGAGTGTGGTGCCGTCTTTCATGGAGTTTCGGTGGTTGCTACGGATATACGTTCTGCGATGGCTGCACGGAGGGTGTCGTATTTGGGGTCGAAGTCAACCCAGTTACGTGTTGGGTAGAAGTAACCGTCCTTTAAAGGAATGCCGAAGGTGTCAATCGTGGTGACTATTTGGGTATGTACAGAGTAGCTTAGTTGTTTCTTGTCAACGAGCATTTTACCTGCGTAGCATAGCCCGTTCCTGGTTAGGGTTTTCTGCCACTCGGTCCGCTGTTCGAACGGCGTGGCAAACGCAATGGAGATGTCCATCCAGTCGGATTTGGAGAGGCCGGTGGAGCTTGTCATGGTTGTGCGAGTGGATTCCAGGTGACCGGACGGTACATCCCGGAGTTGAGGAGTGCGAGCTGTTCCACCTGGGGTAGGCGACAGACTTCTAGGTATTCACAGAGGCCATACCGCCGGACGCAGGCATTGGTGTGCATGGGGTAGATGTTGTCGCGACGAGCCTCAAGGAGGCGTTGGACGACCTCGGTGGTGTTCCATTCCCACACGCTAAGGTCTTCCTCGGTGATGGGGTATTTCTGTCGGGCGAACTCGATGCCCTTGCCGGTGCGAGTGGGTGCGCGAAGGAATAGTGCGTTGACGATGTAGCCCTTAGGCATGATACCGAAGTGCTTCCACACAGCCCAGCAGTAGCCGAGTTGCGCGGTGGAACGTTGGAACTGTGCCCAGAAGGTCTCACCGGCGACACTGGATGTCTTATGGTCCATGACCCAGTAGCCGTCGGGCCACTTGGTCACGAGGTCAACGATGCCGGACCAGTTGATGATTGTATCGCTAGTGCAGAACAACGGAAACGCGAAGGGGAGTTCGCATACTGGTATATCCTCAACGCCGAAGACGGAGAACGGTTCGTTGGGGTAAGTGGCACGGTATTGGTCGTAGACCGTGGAGGCAAAGCCTGCGTTGCGGTAGTCGCCATCTTGGATGTCGTGGCATTCGGTCTGCCACATGGCGGAGATGTCGTCTGGGGACGGCTTCTTGCCGGAGTAGTGCGCTAGTAACACCTTGTGCATCACCCGCCCGAAGGCACGGCCAGTGAAGGGGCCGCAGCTTTCACGGCGGAGAATGCCGTAGTGGTAATACTCGCGTGGACACGCCATAAAGCGGCCTTCGAGTGTGGATGCGTCTATGTTTAGTGTGGTCATGGTTCAGAACGGATGTGGTGGTTTGATGTCTGACGAGAGCTGGAGCTTAGTGCCCTTGCGGGCATTACACGAGCGACAGAGGACTTGGAGTAGGCCACGTGAGGCCTCGTCACGCAGGCGGCGAATGCGGCAGTGGCTGGACAGCTTGTCGATGGCGTAGTCACGCCCAACGATGTGGTCAAGTTCAAGACGCTCGGTGGCGCCGCATTGGGCGCAGACGCCACCGAGTTCCTCCACGAGTGCAGCACGTGCTTCGCGTGCCCAGACGGTAGTGTGGCTGCGACGCTCACGCGAAGCGCGGGTGCGGTATGATGTTGGCTTCTTGTGGGGCATACAGCATGTCGGTGACCTCGGTGGTGCGAGCCTTGATGGCGTCAACGGCGGCACAGAGGATGTCCCGTGCGGGAGTGTCCACGGTAACAGCTAGCATGGACTCGAGGTCTGAACGGATAGCGTCAAGCTCGCGGAGTGTGGCTGCTCTATTCATTTGAGTGGTTGGCGTTCGTATGGTAGGATATATGCCCAGCCGGTTGGAGTGAAGGCAACACACTCCATCGCGCCAGGCGGTGGCTCGCGGTGAGCCGTTATGGGCGCTGGTACCATGTCGACGGCATCGCCAACAAGGATGCCAGCTGTTTTGTCGTTGACATAGACGTGGGCAACCGCGTGGGCAAATGTATCGTAGACTGTTAGCTTTCCTATCAAGGGGACGGTTGTGAACCCTGGGTAGAATAGTAAGTGGTGACGTGGCTTTGGGTAGACGATACAACCAGCAACCACATCGGTGGCTGGAATGTGTCCGAGGACGACAATGAGGTATGCTTGGTTAGTCTGCATCATCGTCGTCAGCGAGTAACGCCTTGAGTTCCGCAATGCCCTCTGCGATACGTTTTGCAGAGGTCGCACGCTCAACGGCTGGTTTAGGAGGAGAGTCAGTCACCTTTGCTCGGAGAGTTAGTGGCGTGCGACTTCTTTGCAACTCTTGTACGTACGCCGCGAGTTCTTCGGGTGACATCTGGGCCGGGTTGGACTGGAGCAGTGCCATTAAGGGTTGGTCGTCGAATTTCGGCGACAAGAGAGAGGACTGCGTCGGGGTTGTAGGTACTAATGTTGGCGTGTCGGAGTTCATAACAGATGCGGTTTATTGCAATGTGGGCGATGCTGGTTGGTAGGCCGGCACCGCCGAATACGGTTTGGAGAAGTTCCGCGTCTTCACGCGGGATGGTTAGAGTGATGCGCCGAACGTCCTGGGCAGAACGTGCGGCAAGACCGGGGTAGATGGAGAAGATGGCACGGCTCATACGAGGACGTGGTAAGACTCGACGCCGATGATGGTGAGGCCGTATTTCGCCGCGTAGGGTTTTAGGTCACACTCAGAGATGTTGTGTATCTCGGCCGTACGAGCGACACCTGAGGCGAGTAGCAAACCGATTGCCTCAAGGATGTGCGGTTCTGGTTTAGAACAGCACAACGGATGCTCGGATTGGGGTGGCGAACTCACCGTCACAGCGTGGCGGTCTCGGACAATCACGCGATTGTTATTGTGACTGACCACGACATTGGCGTGGAGGACGTCGAACTTGGCACGGTCGATAATGGTGCTGTGCCAGTGATTTTTAGCGTAAGAGGCAAACGCGTCTCGCAGGCGGGTGGCGACTGTGGTGGGTTGGAAGTGGCGCAGAGGTACTTCGTAACTGACGCCAACTTCGATGGCGTCGATTGCGTTTGCGATGTCGACTTCCCAGACGCGGAACGAGGCTTCTGAAAGTCGGTATGGGGGTTTTGTTGTAGGCGGCGGTAAGCTTTCCATACTTTTGTGGCGTAGAGTTTGGTGGAGCGTGGGAGTGGGTGGTTGGTGCGAAATCGCGCTAGGCCGCAGTTGTATGCAGCCGCGACACGCCAGGGTGTGGGTTCGGGGATGTTGCGGATGAGCCAAGCGACGTGCTTTCCGGCTACTTGTTTTGCGGTGCCAGGGTTGTGCGCCCAAATCTCGAATGGTGCGCTAGAGTAGCAGTGCTGTTTCCAGACAAGCCCTGTAAGCTGGTAGCGACCACGTTCGCCGTGGGCGCCGATCGCCTTGTCATTGTTGTTGCTCTCAACAAGAGCAATCGCTCCGAGGAGCACTAGTATGTCAATCGGCATAGTGTGTTCGTCCACCTCTGCTTGTGTGATCGTCCGCCCGGTAGCTTTCACGACGGGAAGTTTGCGTTTCATAACAGGAAGAAAGGGGTGTGGGCGCCGACTGCCAGCACCCACACCCACGCCGGCGGTGGGAGATTACTTCCCGATTAAGGCCTTCAAGTCGTCGTCCGACTTGGCCTTTGCAGCGGCCATCGCTGCGTTCCTGTGGTCCCTGATCGCACGACCGAGGTCGATAACGTTTGTTCCGTCGACCGTCCGACCGAGCACCTTCCCGAGTTTCTTGGCGAGTTTCTCGCCGTAACCTTCGTTGACCAACGCGGTTGCCTGTGCCTCCACGTCCTTCGGCAGCTTGAGACTGCCACCAGGAGTGCGGGTGTCCTCCTTCGCGTGGTTGATGAACACCGCGTCGGGGTGGTCCAGCACCGCTTGGTGCATGACGGTCAGCGTCGCCAGGTCGATGAGGCCGGACGCCACGGCGCGACTGGTGTAGTCCTCGTCGTCCTCGATGATGACCTGCTTAGACTTTCCGTCGACCGTGCGGGTTTCGGTTTTCCACGCTTGCTTGGTGGCTTCCTCGACTTTCTTCGAGAGCTGTGTGCGAACAAAGCCCTTGACGTTGTGGTGGAACACTTGGTTTGTCACCAGCGCCAGCACCCGGGGTTCACCGATGGCGTCGATGATTTCCCTGAGTGTGTCCGGGGTCTTGTACGTGCCTTTGATCCCACCCGGGACCAATTTCTTGTATGTGCTAACTTCACGGTTCATTTGTAATTGCTGCGACTTGCAGACTGCAGCTGTCTGTCGGATGGGAGTAACTCCCTTGGGGCGGCGGTCCGTCCGTCGCTGAGACATAGCTGTGCTCGTCAGTGTGGGAGAGACCCACAGACAGCAGGCATGGTGGTGCGTGTAGCCACCACACCTGCTGTTTCGCACTTCAGGCCGGCACGTTAGCGGTCGTGGCGGCCGCAGGGGCGGTGCCTGTGGCGGCCTCCGACTGCGGAAGGATGGCCGCGTCGGGGTCACCAGTGTGGCAAATTAACTCCAATCTGGTTTCGGTGCGCTGCGGCACGACGCGGGTTACCTCGCGCCATGTGCAGCTTGGTGGTACTTCGTCGGTGCTGAGTTGCACGTTGATACCATCGACCATGCGAGTGTATTGCAACGTCCCGTTGACGGGTTGTCGCTTCCACTTGCCGCCGAAGTACTTGATGGCATCAAGTATGTTCTGCCGTGTACCCAGCAGGTGGACGAAGCCGGTCAGGACGACATTCCGAATGTCGTTTGCGAGTAGCCAGTCCTTGTGGCGCACTAAAAACGCCTTCGTGTCGTTGTTGCGAGTTACCTGCATGTCGAGCCACAGGAGTTCGCTATCGTAGGATTCTTGTGTCATATGAAAGAAACACCCGCCCGACTTTTGTGAGTGTGTAGGTTCCTCCTACGGCGGCTCACTCCGCGCCGGGCGGGCGTGGAAGGGTGTTACGGCAACGAGGCAGACTCAGCGCCGTCCTCGGGGATGTTGAGAATCACCTGCAGCTTGGCCGGTGGAGTGGCCACCAGCCATTTGGGGATGTAGGCGCATCCGAGCACGTTCGGCGTGCCGGGGCGTGTGGTTTCGGTGTACTTGTGAGTGTTCTTCGTGGATTTCTCGAACGTTAGTGTTGTGGTCTTTGTGATCATATGTGTGGTGTTAGTTGTTCTCTACTGACTGCTGTGTTGTCTCCAATGGTAGTGACGACCCTTGCTTCTCCCAGTTGTTGAACATTCCTGCTAACGTAAGCAGGATGAGCAACTGGTGTTTAGCCTTGAACGTTTCTTTCTGCAGTTTCGGCATCAATGTCCGGATGAGGTCTGCGGTTAGTTCACGGACACCGCAGGCGTACAAGCCAAGATATATGCCGTAACATACGTGCATACCTTGCTGTTCGGTGAACTCGCAAGGTTTGATGACCAGCTTTTCGATTGTGATGTCGTTGTGGTCTAGCATAGTGTCTGTGCATACGCCCACAGACCGCGATTGAAATCGCGGTCAAGGCGTGTTGCAGCCAGTGGCCGGCCATTACCCAGCACGTTGCGTTGCGTGAGTGCCTCCTGCACGCGATTGAACACGTGCCAGAGATCGTCTCCTTCGTCCTCATCACGAGTGACCGCGAGGGTGTCGAGGTAGTTGGGATGAGCAGCGGCGGTATACTCCGGCGTGGCATAGCCATACCGGAGACGCGTCGCTTCGAGGGCGAACGTGTGGCCGGAGTCTGACAGCCGGATGTTCGACATCCGCTCGATGGTGGTGGGCACTGTGTCCGCGAATGCGAGCACGTTGTCAATCGCTTCAGTCAACGCGGCGGAATACAAGCCACGCAGGTGGAACCTCGTGCAGGCAGCAGACAGCCCGTCGATTCCGATGACGAGGCCGTTGTTGCAAACGAGGCGGTGAAGCCCAGCGTTCAGCACTAGCTGGGAAGACCGGTTGTGGCTGTTACTAATGTCGATGCAGGGTATGATACCGCGCAGTATGACATGCCCACGCCCGAGGGAGATGTTTGCCGCCCCCGGCACAGCCATCCTGACCCGGTGAAACCCGAAGTCAGGATCGTTGGGCATCTGCCCACGTTTCTTCGGTTGCGCGGCGCTAATGCACCGCCAACCGGTGTCGTGCAACCGCTCGATGAGCGGCAGTGTGGGGATGAACTCATACCGGGATGAAACTCCCGGGTGAGGTGTGAGAGCCGCAGCACTCGGTGCCGCAGCGATTATCTCGTCAATTGTGAGGGTCTTCATACGTTACGCTGCGGTATGGTGTATCTCCAACCACCTGTAAAGGTGCGCGACTTCCGTGCCCGACTTATGCGTGGCGAACAGCACATCCGCAAAGCCAAGCATTACCGCGGACACTTGCAAACCAGCGTTCGATCGCACGTCTACGCCCTCGGTCTCGACAGCCTCACTAATGGCGTGTTCCAGCACCGATGGCGGGAGAAAGTTGGCGATCTCCCTTGCGTTCTCGCGCAACCGTCTGAGTTCAGCGTTCATACTACTTCGTTTGTCCTTTCGTTTCGCGCACGGGATAACGATGGACGTGCGCGCTAGCTCGTCTGGCGAGCCATTTGCCACTTTCGCTATCGGCGGGCACTAATGTGCGCGCCGTGGGGACGTCGAGCAGTCCTTTCTTGACTCGCTCTTTGACTCCAAGCTTTGGTTTGTCCGACTGTTTAGTCTTCACTGTTCCTTCTGTGGTTCTAACAAGGAAGCCTCGTCAGGCGTGGTATCACCACGCGACAGGGGAGTTGCCTCCCCTGTTTCGGCTTTGCTACTTACTCGGCAGGCACCACTGCTTGGTGCTCTGCCGCGAGAACCACTCCGCCGTAGCTGGACTGATGTCCAGTTGGGCGTTGTACACTCTCAAGGCCTTAGTGGTCTCCTCGATCACCACGCCGGACTTTATGGTCTTCGCCTTGTCCTTGTCGTCAACACCGACAACAGAGACCTTGGTCCCGACCGCTGTGACGGGCGGTCTGTAAGGCCGCGGCTCTTGTGGCAGTTGCACATGCCAGCCGCTCAAGTCGCGGCTGACAGTGTGCCGGCACATGAAGCAGATGCGATCTTTCACGTCGTTCGCCGTGCCGCAATACCGACAGGCAGCACGGACATGAATGTGCTTGGGCAAGTCGCGGAGGGCGACTCTGTCGCCGTATTGCAGCACATGCGGGTGGTCCCGCTGTGCCGACAAAAAGGCCAGCCGCGCAGAGTCGGCGCTGGCCTCGTTCGTGAACGTGCCGGGGATAACCCGGCAACCATGCAGGTCAACTACACAGTATTTCATATCAGTTATTCACCGCCAAGAACCTGTCCGGCGCGAACTTGATCTCCGACGTCTCGGTCAACTCGGTTCCAGCTGGCAGGATAATCACACCCGCCGTAACGAGCAACTGCAACGCCATAGAGAACACATCCAGCGTTATCTGATGCTGCAGGACATCCCGCAGCTTAGCGAGGGTCGTCGCCCCTCGCTCCATGTGCTTGATGATCAACACGACCACCTGCACCGTTGCCGCCACGGTCTCCGGTGTGACAGCAACATGCTCCATCTCCGTGAGTATCCGCGCAACCATGATTGCGACTTTGTATTTAGGTATCATTTAGTTGTTAACCGACGTGTTATCATCCGAGGCAAACCGCAGGGACGTGTCGGGCGTGAGGATTGTGTCCTCAAGCACTATGACGTCCGAATCCCGTAAAATCTGCAAGGCGGATGTAAACCCGCCAAGCGTGATGTGATCCTCAAGCTTCTCGCGCAACTGCCACACGGTCTCGCAACCGCGGGCGATGTGCGTTATGATCAAAGCCAACGTGCCAACCGTTGACCCTATGGTCTCGGCGGGCACGCTGTCGTCCATCTCGGAGAGTATCCGGATGAACATTTGTGCAATCTTGATGCGTGGCATGTGCCTACCCCTTGATCGCGACGTCGAAGTCGCCGCGCATGGCGGCACCAACGACCCTGACCAGATCGTTGTCCGCCGCGTGGAACGCCTGTTCCGCAAGGATGCGCCTGTTAGCTGCCTCAACCACCGCTGGCGCCTTCATCGCGTGGCGCACCATCGCTTTGATCTCAAACCGCAGCGCCCGCTCGACTGTCCGCTGCATCTTTATGCTGTCCGTTGTGTACGTCATACATTATCCTTTATGTTAACCGCCAAAGCCAATGGGCGCGGCTTGCGCCTCTGGCCAGCTATGCCAGAAAGGGTTCAAGCCTATGCCCGGCATGGCCAGCCTAGCAACCGCGCCACAGGTCGTGTGCCGGGTGCCACCTCTCACAACGCTGCGCCAGCCAGTCCCATTCTATTTCAGAACAGCACCAGCCCAAGGCCCGAATCGCCCGAGTGTGTGCCGCACACACCCGCTTGGCCATGCTGGCTTGCTCCGCAAGCGATGCTGTCTCTCCAACTGCAAAATGCTCACCAACAAAACTCATATTAAATGCCTTTTGTAAAAAAAAAAAATTTGAAGTTGTACGTGTAAAAGAGGTCAGTACGTTTGATTTAGCTTGTATAAATAGAGATTTAGCTGTTGAAATAAGGCTCGAAAGCGAGAATGCAAGCTTGCTATCGCATAGCCCTCCTAAGTGTGTGCCGCACACACTCAATCGCCTCCCGCAAGCATGGCTTGCGCTATAGCCGTGGCCGCGCGCAGAGCCGCACTAGCGGTGGGGCCTGTGGGGCGAAAAGAAGCGGACCAGCGGGATTCGACCCGCCAGTCCGCGGAAAAGGGCAGCATGGCAAGATTGCTCCTGCCATGCCGCTTGTTGCCTATGGCGCTTTCGGCGCCTCTGGCGCTTTCGGCGCCTCTTCGGTCGGCGCGGGCTTGGGCTGGGCTTGCTTTTTCGCTTCCGCGAAAATGCCCCCTGTCCCTCGCGGAACCACGACCCGAGCGGCCAGCAACCCTTGCTTGCGAAGATTCTGCCCGCAAGCGCTTGGATTGATGACCGCTTGGGCGATCGCCTTGAATTCGGCGATTTGCTCCGCGGTCGGCTTGAGCGGCGCGATCGCTGCTTCGAGAACCGCAAGAGAATCGTCATCCTGCCATTTGCTGGCAGAGAAGTTCTCTTGCGCTCTGGCGATCAGCGCGGCCATCCCTTTAGCCTTAATGCTCATTCGATTCAACTCCTTCCCGAGGCGGATTGCGCCGCTAAGCGCTTGCCTCATTTATGCCAGATAAGGTTCATGCCTCATGCCTGCTGGCCATGCCACAAGCCAATCGGCATGAGGCAGGAGACACGCCGAAAGCGCCAAGCCAGCCGTCCGCTTTGCCACGTGGGGGGTGGGCCTTCTTGCATTTATCCCCTTCACCACGAGAATCACTTTTATAGGCTTCACGTACTGCATGGCTTGCTTGGGTGTAGCACGTAATATAATACGCCCGGCACATAAGCCATGCTTGCATTTTGAAGCGCCTTATGCTACATTCCCTGCATGGCTTGTAGAGTGACAGTCAGGCCCCGAGAGGCGGGGCCAAAGAGTGTGGTGCTCCGGGCACGGGTGCTGGAGGTTGTGGTCCCTCCGGCACCTGAGCCTGTTGCTTCGCCGATGGCCACTCTGGCCAAAATATGGAAGACACAAAAACACCAAGCGTGAGTGAGGCAACCGCCTATACCGCCGCCTTGTGTGGTTCTAGGGAAGAACAGCACCGGCAACTGGCGGAGTATGCCCTGAATCCCGATAGGCTGTGGAATGATAACGTCATCACGGGCGAGGCTACCACACCGCTGCGTGATCATGAGCAACCACACCACCGCGTCGCCGTGCTCCTCAAGGCTCAGGGCCTCTCCACAAACGAAATCGCTGAGACCCTCGGCTACACCGCTTCCACGATCTCCGTTATTCTGCGCCAGCCGTGGGCCAGAAAGCTCCTCACAGAGCTAATAATGCGGCATGGCCGTGCCGGCATCGAGCGCCTGTTGGAGGCCGAACTCATACCCTCGATCCTTACCCTTGTCGAAGTCCGCGACAGCCCTACTGCCCCGCCATCAACCCGTGTGGCTGCGGCGGATAAGCTGCTCGACCGCTTCCTTGGTAAGCCAACCGCTTTCGTAGAAACCACCACCCACCAGGCTCCAGCGTCGGACGTGGAAACTCTCCAACGCCAGCTTGATAACCTCCGTGCAGAAGAAGCACGCTTGAAAGCTAACTAAATGAGCAAAGCGAGAGACAAGAAGAACAAACGCGCACGTAAGAACACCCCTCGGCCACCCTCCGCCCCGCAAATGGCCGCCCCACCGATGCCCATGCTGCCGCCCGGCGGTATGCCTCAAGGCGGCATGAACCCTGGCCTCCTCGACCTTCTACGTTAAATGAACACCTCCCCTGCTGAACCACGTGGCGGCAAGCTTTTCACCCGGCGGCCTGAGCCGTCGGACAAGCTGATGGACCCGCTGTACGCCCAAATCAACCGTGAAATGCCAGGCTCCGCCAGTGGCTCCACGTATGCCGGGCGGACTGACAAGCCCAAGCTGAACGAACTCGAACCCGGCGACGGTGATGCCGATGATGACTAGCCAGCCCAACGATCCTGAGCTGGTACTCAACCTACAGGCTCAGGTTCGTACACAACAATCCCTGCTTGAAGCCATCAAACGTGATGGCTTGTCGTATTACCGTCCCCACTCCAAGCAAGACGCCTTCCACCGGGCTGGCACCTTCCACCTCCGCGGGGTGTTCTCAGGCAACCGCTTCGGCAAATCTCAGATGGGGTGCGCGGAGGATTGCGCGTGGCTTCGAGGGGAACGCCCTTGGTACCCACAGGGCGATGAGGCTCGCACTGCTGGCATTCCCCGGCACCCCGTCAAGGGCCTTGTGATCACCACCGACTGGGACAAGGTGGATGAAATCTGGACCACGCAGCGTGGCGATAAACCAGGTAAAATCTGGAAATACCTACCCGCCGACTTCGTGAAATCACAGCGGCGCAATCACAGCGGCGCCATCGACACGATCGAGTGCACCAACGGCTCTCTGTTACGCTTCGACACCGTCAAATCCTTCATGGCCAACCCAATGGGTTCTGAGTCCTCCGACTGGGATTTCATCCACGTGGACGAACCCTGCCCTGAGAAGATGTTCAAGGCCGCAGCGCGCGGGCTTATTGACCGTGGCGGCAAAGCATGGTTCACCCTCACCCCGCTGTCCGAGCCGTGGATTACCGATCACTTCACCGAGGGCGACCAGCGGAACAGGTGGAATATCCGAGGTACGATCTACGACAATACGTACCTCGCCCCAGAGAGCATTGCCGAGTACGAGCGCCTCCTCACAGAAGACGAGAAGCAATGCCGCTTGATGGGCATACCGCTATTCCTGAGCGGGCTGGTCTACAAAGAATTCCGCCCTGAAATCCACGTCCTCCGCACGCTGCCGCGCCAGTGGGCCGGGCCTCTCGAACCACCGAGGGATTGGCTGGTATACTACAACATCGACCCGCATCCCCACACCCCGCACGCCGTGTTGTTCTGTGCCGTCAGCCCGCTTGGGCAACGTTTCTACTACCATGACATCTTCATCCACTGCACGATTGCCTCCCTGTGCGAGAAGATAAAAGAGGTCGTGCTCGACCGCCCCGTTGGTGGCATCCGCATTGACCCTATTGCCTACATCGAAGACCCAATCACTGGCAGCACGATGGCGGAGGAGTTTCACCGCTGTGGCGTCTTTTGTGAGAAAGCGAGCAAGGACTTATCCGGCGGCATCTTGGCCGTGAAAGCCTCCCTCTCCACCCAGCCACAGGCCATCTGGTTCCTCTCTGGCTGCACGCGCACCCTGTGGGAATTCCCTCGCTACCGTTGGCGGGATGAGGGCGATAACCGCCCGGTCGATGAAGACGATCACATGATGGAGAACCTTTACCGTATGGAACTCTCGCACCCGCGATGGTTCGACATGTCCGCGAGTAGCGTGCCGGTCGGCGACCTCGTCATTGCCCATACGGAGTCCCTAGAGCTGGATGACGTGAACGCTGACTTATGAGGTTACAAAATGAACCCAGGAATTGACTACTACCGGCCATTTGGCCAACAGGCATTCGGCACTGTGCAAGTGCTCAAGATGCCGTCCGCAGGCAACAAGATCACCCTCGACGGAGTCGATTATGCCTTTGGCACCGACTTCGGCGGAGATACGGTCAACCGTGTCGCGGAGGGGTTGGCCGCCGCGATCAACTCAGACCGCGCCAGGATGTGCCTGCTGCCTACCGCTGGCACGCCAACCGGCACCAAATACTCCCCAGTCAAATCCGTCTTCGCTATCTTTGTCGCCAACGTCGTCTGGCTCATCGCTACCCAGCCTGGCACTGATGGCAACTCCATCACTCTCACCACCGACACCTCTACCGTATTCACCGTCTCCGGCGCCACCCTAACCGGCGGCACGACAAGCGGCGTCGGTGGCATCGGCTTCCCTTTGGCGAACAAGGTCACCTGGACCGCGATCCCCACAGTGGCCGCAGCCGTGGTCGCTGGCCCAATCGTCGGTAGCTCCAAGCCAGCACACGTCGCCCACATCATGGCTGCCGCCACAAACGGTGCAGACCTGATGATCGGTAGCTCTGGCTTCCAGCCGATTCCCATACCGGCGGGCACCTTCTTCACCCTAAAGCCCGGCGATAACGCCTGGTTCGACCTGGCCAACATCTACTTCAAGAGCACCAACGCTGGTGACAGCGCGCACATCATCTATGTATGAAAAGGCTACTACTTGCCCTATTGTTCGTTAGCACGGCATACGCACAGCCGGCGCTTCAATCTACGGCCTACTCCCGCTACTTCCTCCTGTCCACAAACGCAATGGATGGCGTGAAGCGCCTGGGCGTCCAAGTCGACAACCTCACCCAACTCCTGGCCCTGAACGTAGCAGGCTCTTCTGCAGCCACCACCGCTGGCCCAACGAACGTGTGGATGGCCGGACGAAGTAGTGCTAACGACGGTGGCCAGGGTTGGTTTTACGCTCTGCGGGAGATTCTGGCCGCTGACACCAACCTAGGGACGATATTCCGCTCCACAGCAAATACGAACGTTATTTGGTACCGGCAATACTCCGGCCCGCTGAACGTCCAGTGGTTCGGCGCTGTGGGCAACGGCTCAACGGACAACACCGCAGCGATTCAAAGTGCGTACGATTCTCTAACGACCGGCTTGGGCGGTCCCGGCGGCGGCGTCTTGTACTTCCCCATTGCGGGGGGGTCCTACAAGTTCAATCTGACTGTGTTGCAGAACAACCTGATTCTGCAAGGCGACGCTTCGGGCATGGGGTCGGGTGGTGGAACCGTCATCGCACCCTACGATAACACGTTGCCGATTGTGACGATTGGCAATGACTCGGGTTACGTTAAGGGGTTTCAGGCAAAGGACTTCACGGCGCTTGGGGCCAACTCGTCGATGGGCTTTGCGTTCATGGGAGGCTCTTACCAGTGCAAGCTGGACACAATCGCATTCAGCGGCTTCACGAATAGCATCTTTTGCTCGGGCGGCACGAACAAGGAGTGCAGCTTGATTGATCTGAAGGACGTGTTTATCACGTGCCCGGCTTACGGCTCGGCGGTGCGCGGCGTCTATGCTGAGATGCCAACGAACGGGACCAAATGGTGTACGGCGATTACGCTGCGCGGTGCATCACACGTAAACGGCAACTCAACGAGTGGATACGCGGTTGAAACGGCGGGCACGTCGGTTGACCTCGGCGGGACATATTTTGACGTACATGACCAGCATGGCTTGCTGTTGTCATACGTGTTCGGTGCGTCGAACCCGAATTACTCTGTGCCGTATTACACAGGAGACGGGACAACTCTTGACTCTGGCGGTGCGACAAATCGTAGTGTGACGATTGGTTACACAAACACATGGAGCGCGGCTTCGGACTGGTTCAGAAGCTACGGTATAAGCTTGGGTGGTTACGCGGAGATGTCGGATGGAAGCGTCCATCCGCTGCCACCGCGCGCTGGCTACTATCAGACCCAGTCTTCCTATCCTAGCTTCTGGGGGAATTCCTCGTGGGTTCCCTCTGGTTACGACCGATGGAGCGACACGAACCGGATCAGCGTAACATCGGCACAGCACATGGAAGTCCGCGCTGGACAAAGCATCCGTCTAATCCCCGATCCGTTGCAGGCCGCTTACATCTTTGGAAATCCTTACAGTTATCTGCGGTTGGAAACAACCACCTACGGCAAGTATGCGGAGTTATATTCAAACACAAACGGCGACTTCAATGTTCTACCTGCTAGTGGAGGAGGAAGCACCTATTTTCGTGATGACGCCGGGACGCAACGGTTGGCTCTCATAGATGGCGGTGCCATTAACCTCTATCCCGAGTCCGGTGTGGCTCTTGTCTATGGCCCTTCAGTTGACTTTCGTCTGCAAAACAGCACGGCAAACAAGAAGATCGATATGTATGTTGATTCCTCGGGCAACCTTGAGCTGCGGCCTACCGACGGAACCAGCATCGAGTTAATGAACAGCGCCGCGAACGTGATTGTGGCAACAAGGTCGGCGGGGGCGGTCATTGACATTAGAGAAGACCCAACCTCGACCGGCATCCCGCTCATATTCCTGCAAGCTACGACTGACCGGCGAACATATATGGAGTTCTACAATGGGAATTCGTTCGTGCAGCGGTATCGTTTCGGGATGGACCCCGACAACGTGTTGAACAAACGCATTGGCCTTTACGACGGTTCGGCGTCCGCGATGAGAAACTGGACTTCGACCAACGGTATCTGGACCAGCAACCTTGGCATCGGCTCGTTGGCCGTGGCAACCGCGACGCCGACTGCTACCGGCTGGACCAACTCTACGGAATCGGTTCACATCTTGTATGTGACCGCGGCGACCGGCGCGGCGTTGCTGGACAACGCGGGCAATACGGAGTTCTCAGGCGTGACGATTGCCGCGTTCACGCCGATTCGCATTCAGCCTTCGGGCAAGTTCACCGGCACGGCGATCACTTACGCGACCGGGGCCGAAGCTCATGCTTGGTAACATGCACAACAGGCGCACAATCTTTTCAGCCGTCCTGCTAATTGCTGGCATTGGGGCGTTGCTACATATCGCCGATCTTGTCTATTCCCAGACGCTTGTTACCGCATTCACCGGGACCAACACAACGCTCTCGGGTAATGTGAGCGTGGCGGCTAACGTGGGCGTGGCTGGTGTAAGTCCGGCGACCGACGCGCAACTGACCTTGGCGGCAGGCACTACGACCCGCGCACCGTTGAAGTTCACCAGCGGCCCGTTGCTTGCGACGCCGGTAGCGGGAACGATGGAGTACTTAGACCATACAGCTTACTTCACAACCTTCCTCGTTCGTCGCTCATTGCAGCTCAACCAGGACATCGTTGTCACGCCCGTTACCGTGTCCAATACTGTGACGGAAACCACGATCTACTCAATTGAGATGGCCACGAACTATTTGACGGCTGGCAAGGTTATCGTGCCGAAACTCGGAGGGGTCTACTGGCTGAACAATCCGCAGACCTTTACTTTGCGACTGAAGAAAGGCGCGACAACCTTGGTAACGACAACTTCAACGGCTGGCAATTCCACAGCCAAACCTTGGGAAGTGCAGTTCACGGCAACCATCCTTTCTATCGGTGCGGGTGGCACGTTGACTGCCCGCGCTCGCCTCATTCAAGATTCGACGGTGAACATGGACGCTTTGACCGCTCCGGTATCTATTGATACCACCACAACGAACACTTTCACAGTCACCTGTGAATGGTCCGCAACTGGGGCCAACTCACTACAACTCAACCAGGGCTATACCGAGTGCGTTCAATGAACACCGATAACACAGACAGGGTAGAGAAGGGCAATGGGCTTGGCACGGTCAAACGCTGGGCCGAAACGATCAAGGTCATTATCGCGTTGCTTGTGACCATCGCCGCCGTGGGGACTGGGGCGAATCAGATCGTAACGAATGCCGGCGCCATTACTCAGTTACGTGCCGACGGCAAGACGATGGCGGCACAGATTCAGGCGAACCGTGAGGACATCCTGAAGCTGGAGGGTAAACTCGATGTCCTCAACACCAAACTCGACGAAGTGCTGCGTCGGTTAAACGAGAAAGGCAGACCGTGAGCTTCATCCTATCCCGTGCCAGTGCCTGGTCGCCCGTAATATGGCGGGCGGTGTTGTACGTCGTGCTGGGCTTCCTCCCACCGCTGCTCAACGTAGTGCAACCCTTCCTCGAAAAGGATACGTGGCCAACGCTCCCACGTCTGGCGCTGGCCCTACTGCTCGGTATCTCCGGCGCAGCTGTGGCTCTCCGCGCCTTCTACGACGGCACGGTCCAACGGCACGCAGACAAAATGAACGGTGACACGCAACGCTTCACAAAACTCCCGATATGAACTCCACCACAAGCCCAAAGTGCGACCTGCGTACCGCTATCTACCTTTTCATCGTTGGCGTCATGGCCCTTTGGCTCGCTGTGATGTGCTGCGGCTGTTCAAGCTTCTACTCCCGCACTGAGGCCGTGGACAATGTCGGCAAGCCGGTGACAATTACCGTCCGTATCAGTACCCTTTTCGACAGCAAGAGCGAAATAACGAGACTCCTTGTGCACCAGACCACACGCACAAACGGTATCGCTGCGCAGTCCACCGGTATCGCGAGTCTCGACCAACAATCCACAGCTACAAACATCAACGACGTCCTTAGCGCCGTGGTCGGTGCTGCAGTTCGGGCCGCCGTAGGCAAATAACATGAAACGTCAGAAGCAATCGTGTCAGACGCTGCCGTATGAGCACAAAGGGCTGGCTACCGTCGCCGGCTCACAGCCAAAACGGCCGCGGCTTTCACGTCAGCTGACAGATAGCGCCATCGAAACAGCTATCCGCTCAGCGTATGCCAACGTCACCTCGAAGTTGCGCCCGTTACCGCCAGCCTGGCTGCCAGATATGGTACTCACCCTCGCCGCCCGTGGCCTGGGCGACTCTGTGACCCTGTCAGGCGTCCGTGGCCAAGCCGTGATGCACGGTCGCGACATCGAGGTTTGGAGCGGTGCGCCAAGCTTCCAGGAGGTAATGCGTTACTGCCCGAACTCCCATCACTACGACAAAGGCTGGATTCTCGGGAAGCCGTTTCTCGTCGATGGCCCGCTGCTGTATGAGCGTTTTGACTGTGGTAACGGCCATGTTATCCAGCAATACTGCCGGGCCTTCGGAATCCCTGTGCCGGTCAAGCCCGTTGGCCACTTGGTCGTCAAAGCTCCCAAGCGTAAGAACCGCGTTTGCTTCCACTTCGAGCCAAACGGTCAGCATCACGAACATCAAAAGCAGTGGCACCCGCACCCAAGAGAGGTGTATGACCACACCCTCGCAATGCTGGCGAAGTTTGTGGCCGCACACCCTGAGTTTGAATTCTTCGAGGTCGGGCAGAAGTCGAGCAACATTCCCGGCGTGACATACTTCCCCGCCACGACCGTGAGCAACCTCATCGAGTTCATGCAGACCTGCTCCTGGTTCGTGGGCATCATGAGTGGCCCGATGCACGTGGCGGTTGCCACTGGAGCGCGTTGTATAGTGCTCATAAACATGCCAGACGCATCGAGAGTCGTGCTCCCCACGCTGCGCCGGACCTTCACAATCGAGGAAGAGTGGCTGTATCCACAGAACGTCCACCTCCACCAAGAAGGTGAAAGCTGCCTTGTTCCGCGGCTGTCAATCTACTCCCTCGAAGCGGCCTTCGGTGGCGACGTCTACCCCTTCTGGAGTGACCGCTGGCTAAGCCTAATTAACGACCCTGAATATGCGCACGGTTGAATACCCAATCTCAGCGTACGGTTGCGGCTTCGGGCCAGAATGGGGCACCATGCCTCACGAGGTCGCCTGGCTCGTGTGGAAAGCCAGCCAGTCCATCGGCTCGATTGTTGAGATCGGTGTCTGGAAGGGCCGCACGACGAAGTACCTCGCTACGGAATTCCCCCACCGGACTGTCTATGCCGTCGACCTCCCTGCTGGCCAGTCGACATACCACGAGACAAACGTCGCCTGCTGCGAGGAGGCTATCGGTTTACGTAACGTCAGCCTGCATCGCGTCGGCAACGACTTCATCATTCCGTATGACACCACCTTCATCTACATCGACGGCGACCACACCCGAGCTGGCGTGGAGGCCGACACTCGGAAAGCCGTGTTTCACTTCATGGTAAGCACCCCACCAGGCGGGACCATCGTGTGGCACGACTACCACCCGAACGTCGACGACATCGACCCGAGGTGCCACAGCGACTTCCATGAGCTGAAAGCGTACCTCGATAAACTCCCGTTGGACATCCAGCATGTCTATGGCACACGCCTGGCCTTCTGCGATTTCTAGTCTGGTTCTGACATAAAACCCTACTATGGACGAAGCAATCAAGATAGCGTTAAATGAAGCACAGCCGGGCGACTTCCACCAGCAGCTCTTTCTCCACGTTAAGGGCCTTGTCGACATGTCCCGGCATTACATGATTCAGTACTACGACATCTGGGACCACAACGATGATGTCTACCGTGGACTCAAGCGACCAGACAAGGAGGACGTCAATGCGCGCAACCGCAACGAGCCAGAGAAGATGGTCGTGCCGCTTACTTACAGTCAAGTTCAAACCTTCATTGCCTTTTGCACCGCGCTTTACACCCAGCGCGAGCGTGTGTTCGAGCTTATCGGAACGGGCGAAGAAGACCACCGAGCGGCAAAGATTGGTGAAGCCCTGATCGACCGTGACCTGACGTACAACTGCTTCCCTGTAAAGCTCTACCAATTCCTCCTCGACGTCGGGCGCTTTGGCATCGGTATCATCAAATCCGCCTGGCACAGGGACGTCTACACCCAGGAGCGTACGACCACCATCCCCGCACCCTCCATCTTCGGCATCCCGCTCGGTGCGCCTCGTACCACCACCGAGATGGCCGAGGTCGTGCGATACCTCGGCAACAAGCTGATTAACGTCAGCCCATACTCCTTTTTCCCCGACGTGCGCCTGCCACTCTACCGCTTCCAAGAGGGCGAGTTCGTCGCCAGCGAGGATATGTACTCGCTGAGCCACCTACGTCAAATGGAGAAGAATGGTGATGTGTCTGGCATCCAGTGGGTAAAACCGCAGAAAGCGGATGTATTCGCTCTGCGCCGGAGACTCATCCGTCAGACCGAGCGTGCGCCGATGGGTCCAGGCCGCATGGCCACTGGCTCAGCACAAACCGTCGGTGCAGCCATTTTGACAGAAGTGCAAGTCTCGCTGGTCCCGTCGATGTTCAAGATCAATGGCGAACCAATGGGGCCGGAGGATTACCCAGTCCGCTGGAACATCTGGTATGTCAATGACACCCGAATCGTCAAGGCCGAACCCCTGGGCTATAAGCACGACCTCTACACCTATGACATCGGCGAGTACTCCCCCGACATGCTTAACCTCATCAACGAGGGCTTGGCGGACAGTATGGACCGCTTACAGGATGTGATCTCGTGGCTGATCAACTCCCACATCACCAACGTGCGTAAGGTCATCGGCGACAAGCTGATTGTCGATCCGTCCGGTATCGAAATGAAAGATCTTACCGAACGTCGCCCGGTCATCCGGCTCCGCCCTGACGCTGCCCGCACCGGTGTTGACAAATGGGTGAAGCAGCTGCAAGTCGTCGACGTCACCGCGAACCACATGAAGGACGCACAGGACTTGCAGAGTGTCGTCCAGCTCACAACCGGCATCAACGACAACGCGTTAGGCCAATACCACGTTGGCCGCCGCTCAGCCACAGAAGCCCGGAACGTGAACAGCGCCACCGCAGCGAGACTGAAGGTCACCGCCCTCATGCTCTTTCGTCAAACGTTGGAGCCTCTTGCACGTAAGATGCTCTCCAACCTCCAACAAGGCCTTGACGTCGAGACCTTCGTGCGTGTGATTGGCGAAAACGCCAACCCGGCAGACTACGCCCAGTTCACCAAGGTCACCAAAGACGACCTCGTCGGCGACTACGACTTCGAGGTCTTCGACGGCACGCTGCCGATGGAACGTGCGGAGCAGGCTGCCGCACTGCAAGAATTCCTCCAGGCAATGTTTATGAATCCACAGATCGTACCCGTCCTTGGTTACGACATTCGTAAACTCGTTGCAGAATGGCTCGAACTCCGCGGGATTAGGAACCCCAAACGGTTCGAGATCGACCAGCTCCGTATGCAGGAGCTGGCAGCACAAATGCAGCAATGGGGGTTACTCGGACAGAAAAATGGACAACCTAACAAATCCGGAAACGGCGTCGGAGGCCCGCCCAACGGTGGCGGAGGACTTATCATACCTGGACTCACAGGCGGAGCATTTCCCACTACCGAAGGGGGAATTGCTGGCGCGACTCCGGGGCCTGGCGGCAGACCCGGTGGTCAAATGGTTAGTGGACAAACTTAACGCCCGTGCGCTCACAAGCCTCTCGGCCCTTCCATCGTATGCCGTACAAGACATCGCAACATTTCTCGCACGCGAGAAGGAACTCGGCTTTATCGTTGGACTTAGTGCTTTCAGCACCGAGGTCGAGCGGTATATCAGGCAACTAACGAAAGAACAAGAACATGAACGATCAGCAGACATCGACGAGCACCGCACCGACCGGGGCTAGCCAGAGTAGCGATCAAGCGCAACAGATATTCGGTGGCGCTGGTAGTGATCAGGCACAGCAGGTACAGCAACAGCCAACGCAGGACGGTGGTGCTGCCCAAACGCAGCAGGGCGCCAGTGCGTTGACCACAGAGCAACTGAGGGAAATCGTCCGCACCTCCAGCGCGGAAGCGGTTTCACAGGCTGTCAAGGCGACTACGCCACAGCCTCAACTCTCACAAGAGCAAATTAACCAAATGCTGAATGTCTACAGCGTCCCGCCCACTGTGGCCGTGCGCCTGGCAAAGGCATTAGGTATCGACGCAACGCCTGAGCAGGCCACTGAGCTTGCAACCGCGTTGAACGAAATGCTGGAGGCGAAGACACGGCAAGCTGTGACGATGGCCGCGGTGCAGATCGAGGCCCTAAAGCGCAACGACCTCGCCGCTCTGCAACAACAGCTCCACCCCGTTCTCAACCTCGCCTACCAGCAAGAAAAGGCCCGGTTGCAGGACGAATTCATGACGACCTACCCTGACACCAAGGGCTACGAGCCGGTGTTAGAGATGATCTACAACGACATGAACGGTCGGGGCGTGAAATTCAACTCGAAAGACGAAGCTTTCAAAGCCGTCTATGGCCAGTTCAAGGCTGTAGTGGCTAAACTTCCCGGTGGCTCGGCTGCCACAGGGGCAACAAATGCTGGTGGCAATGGTGCGGCACGGGCCGCTTCATCGCAACGTATGTCCACGGTCTCCACCGGAGGGCAAACCGGCGCTGGGCAACGCGGAACGACAATGAGTGCGCAAGAGTCTCTCGCACGTAAGTTGTTCGGCAACTCCTAGCAAACACAGAAAGACAACATGGCTATTCTTGGCCTTGTTTCGACTGAGACATACGATGCAACGCGGTTCAAGAACATCCGCCGCAGCGTACAGTATCAGTATCCGAACGGCACCGCCGTTCTTACTGGCTTGCTGTCCATCATGGACGGCGAGGAAACCAACGATCCGCAGTTCTCTCACTGGGAAAAGCGGCACGTCACGCAGACTACGCTACCGATTGACAACGGACTTGGCGGCGGTGTAACAGCCGGCCCACTCACGACGAGCGGTGGCGCGAACTTTGCCACTGGCTCCAACTGGACCGATGGCACAAGCTACCGGGTGTATGTCGCCGACGGCTCAATCTTCCGTGTTGGCCACGTGATCAAGTATCACGCGGTCTCCAAGGATGTGATTGGCGTCGTTAGCGCCGTTAACACCACCGGCGATGACTACATCACCGTCCGGGCCACTGGTACAGTCACCTCCGTGACGAACAACGCTACCACCTGCATCGCGGCTCCGAGTGAAGTGCTCATCATCGGCTCTGCGTTCAACCAAGGCGTGGTCGACCTGTCGTCTGAAATCTACAACTCGCCCGTGGAGTTTTCGAACTACACGCAAATCTTCCGGACGCCGTTTAGCTTCACCGGCACGGCACTGAAGACTCCGCTCAAGTTCGACGAGAGCGGTCCTTACCAGGACAAGGCGAAAGAGCACGCGGTGACGCACATGGAGGAGTTGGAAAAAGCCTTCCTGTTTGGCACGAAGAACAAATACGTGCCCGCGGGAGATGCTGCTCCTACCACCGGCGCAGGATTGCCTGTTACCACCACTGGCGGGGTTATCTACCACCTCCAGCGATGGGAAGCGGGTGACTACCGCACCGTGACCGCGACGAGTGACAGTGACGACGATAAGCGCATTATCACCAACTCCGGCGGAACGATGGACGAGGACACCTACGACACCTACCTCGAACGTCTGTTCCGATACACGAACAACACCAGCAACGAGAAGCTCGTGCTGTGTGGCAGCGGGTTCCTCAAGGTGATCAACCAAATGTACCGCTCCAAGGCGGTGCTGATGACTGACATCCCGTTCAAAGACACCTACGGTATGAACGTGGTCGGCCATCTTACCCCGTTTGGCACGATCTACTACAAGACCCACCCGCTGTTCACGCAGAATGCGAACCTTCGCTTCGCTGCGCTGTACCTCGACGTCCGCAACTTGCGTTACCGGCCCCTGGTAGGCCGTGACACCACGTTGCTGGCCAACCGCCAACCGAATGACGCCGATTACCGGAAGGACGAGTGGTTCACCGAGACCGGGCTGGAAGTCTGGTTCCCGGAGTCCCACATGTTCATCCAGAACGTGACGTCGTACACTCCCTAACCTATGGCTGCACTTACTAGTGCTAACGTTCGTTTAATCGCCTCGTGGACCGAGGGAAGCGTCACCGGGAAGCGCCGCAAGGTGCGCCGGGTGGAAGTCTTCGGCGGTACCTGGGGTGGTGATACGAACACCATGCCGGCCTCTGCCTTCGGTCTCCAAGTGATCGAAGAAGCAACGCCTGGCATCTATGGTGGGCACGCGTATGTCGCGGCACCCATCAGCGCCGGAACACGGCTGAACTTGTTTGACTCCACAGGGGCCTCAAGTGCAGTCGGAGATGTGGCACTCGACACCACGCCAAGTGGCATGTACATCACGGTGAAAGGCTACTAAACCTATGGCCGACTTAACTGGAGCAAACGTTCGGGTTGTAGCTAGCCGTAATATCTACGAAGCCGACGGCGTTAAGCGCCAGAAGCTTGTAGAGGTTCACGGCGGCTCGTGGGGCGGAACAACAAACCGGATGCTGGCAACAGCTTTCGGTTTGCAACTAATCGAAGAAGCCTCGGCGGTGCGTTACGGTTCGTATGCGTACCTTGCTTTGCCAGCCTCTGACGGCGGCTCGGTGCTTGCGTACGACACTATTGGTGGTGCAAGCGCACCGGTGGACATCTCCGTGCCTGCGACACCTAACGGTATGTACTTCCAGTTAAAAGGCCTGTAACAACTAAACCTATGGACCGAAAGAAAGACATCCTACTCCACGAGCCGACTGTCGACTCTGGTGAAGACGTTCGTGAAACCCAAATGCTCAAGGGCAAGGGTAAGTTCTCGAAGGCACAGTTGGACACTAACACTGTCCAGCCGTATGCCTCTGGGGCTGCTCCGGCCTGTGAGCCTCACGGTGGCATGAACCGTCACCCTGGCACTGGGGTCTAACCAACCGGTGGGGCGCGCATACTTGATCACGCGCACGTTTATATGGCAACATTCGGAACAATGAAAGCGATGGTCGCGGCATACATGCAGCGCGATGCAGCGACGTTCACCGTCGGCACTACGGACTTGCTCTCCGCGGCGATTAATGGGGCACGCAAGTGGGCCGAGCTGGAGAGGAACTTTGAGCTTAACCGCGTGCAGGCACAGCTATCCGTGAGCTTGCAGAATGGCTCGGATATAAGTAACATGAAGCTGCTCGATGGCAGCACGGCGGTCGATGCAAAGTCGCTCATCAAAGGCTTTCTACCCATGCCGGACAACGCGAACGGTTGGTTCCCAATCGACGTGATCATGCGTGACAAGCACATCGAGCAGGTGCAACGGCATTATGAGACTGTGACGAACCTCGCCACAGTCACCCAACGACAGCCATCGCTTGTGCCGTTCTTCCGCATCGTACGCCTGGGGAATACCGTGTACCTCACCCCGGCGGACACGTCCGCCCTTGGCGGTTCGGACCCGATTACCGTCCGCTTCGACATCATCAAGTTCCTGCCAGACTACTCCGCGGACGCTGACACCGACTTCCTCTTGCAGCGGTGTGAAAACTTCATGCTGCTACGGAGTGCGTACCAACTCAACTTCTTCCTGAAAGACGACCAACGCATCAACATCAGTGAGGCTGTACTCAACAGCGCCTGGCATAGCGTGGTTGTCTGGGACTCCACGTTAGTAACCAGCAACTCGGCAGATGCCGATTTAGACTAGTATGCCATACGGAACAATCACGCTGCTTAGTGACCTCATCTCGACCTCGCCCGCTGACGCAGAGGCGGCTAATTTGCTCGCGTCGGCGGAGCGCCAGGTGCGACAATTCCTCGGGACGTATTTGGCTGTTAGCCATAATGACGACGGCACGTTGAAGCAGGCAGCGGTGTCTGCGGCGCTAGCTGCGCAGACATTCCAACCAGCGGTGGATTCGGTCGACACGCCGATGATTGTTGATGGCGCAGTCGTAGCTGACAAGCTAGCGACGAATGCGGTCACTACGGACAAGATTGCAGCCGGGGCGGTGACTACGGCCAAGCTCGCTGACGGAGCCGTGACCGACGTAAAGGTCACAGCGGTGTCCGGCACAAAGGTGTCCGATAACACCCTGTCAAGCGACAAGTTGTCCGGCGATACTGTCAACACCACCATCGCAGGTAAGATGGGCAATGGCACGCTTGACGCAAAGGTGCTAAAGGTTGGCACGGTCGAACCGATGGTTCCTGTGGTGATGCTAAATGCCGCGAATAACGTGCTCGCGCAAATCCCTGGGGCGTCGTTGGACGTGTTGCCCACACCACCACAGCTCATACTTCCAGGGTTCGACGGCGCTGGTGCCCTTGGTGTGTTCACCATCAATTCATTTGGCGACCAGACCTACGTGACCGGTACTGGTGGTTATAACCATTACGACTGGACCGCAAAGTGGACACGCGTCCGCGGAAGCACGGGGCGGTATGTTATTCCCGTAGATGAACTTTCAGTCGAACTGCCGCAAGGTGGTGTGTGTGCCATCAAGGCAGAGGTTCCTAACGTTTATACCGGGGTCGGGTTTTCGGTTGATTACATTCACAGTGAAGCGTTGGGCTTGATCATCAACAACCAGCGCGCGAATGCGTCACATCCTGATTACATAATGACCTGGGGCGACTTTGCGATATTTGTGTTGAGCGCCAACGCTGTGATAGAGTTCAAGATTGTTTGGTACACTGCCGACCCGGCGTCGGCGAACGGTAAACTTGTCATTATTACCTTGTGATAGACCAAGACACACGCGGCAAGCAGCGCGTCTCGCATTTCGACATGTTCGGTGGCATGGATGCGGACGCGAGACCGTTTCTCCTTAAGCCGGAACAGTGGAGGTCGCTGTTTAATGTGCGTACGTATCTTGGCTTGAGCCAGGTGCCGGTGAAGAAGAACGTGGTTACGATCTCTGGTGCGCCGGTGGAGGTGCTGGCGAATCTGCCGTGCGGCGATACCGACTATGGCATTTGGGTCGCACTGACCAAGCAGGAGTTGATGCAGGTGAAGCTGTCTGGCGCAACGGAGATCACGAGCTACCTGACCTCTACCTCCCGGTGGTCCTCGCATAAGCATAACGACGTTCTATTCTACACCCGCCCGAGTGACAGGGTGAGATACACCAATGGCGCAGCGGCTAAGGAGCTGTTCGACCACCGCGTCTGTTGGTCAAAGCCGAATCCGTTTGACTTCCTCGGTTCCGGGCCAATCACAGCCCGAGACGCCTGGCAAGATCAGTGGGGAGTGCCGCAAGGTGACCTTAGTTCGCCATTCACGTGGACGACGGACTCATATTATCGTATCTACCACACCGCGAATGAGTGGTTTTTCACCGTTGGAGCCACAATACGGTATTACCTGCTCGTGAGTAAGACAGAGAGCTACACCCTTACCGGGAAGGTGACCGAGGTGAAGCCAGGCTACATCGTAGTCCGAGCCACAAACACCGTGGCCAGCGTGCCGAATACTGACGACTGGCCACTTGGGCAGTTGAGCGTGACACTCATGAACATTCCTGCTGGGCGTTACGTGGCGGTGTTCTACGATCATGTGGTGGTTGGCGCACCGACGTTTAACGGGATCACCGACCTCCACAAGGTGATGTGGAGCAATCTCTACGACTACGCTGACTGGCTGCCGCGGGTGGGCAACGAGGCAGATTCGTATACCTGTGCCGACTACCAACGGCCTGATGATGTGATCACCGGCATTACTGGCATCCAGCCGTATAAGATGCGAACACTCACAGGCGTTCGTGAAGCCTTACTGATCTTCACCTCCAGTTGCATCTACGCCATGAACTACACCGGCCTGCCTCGGGTGGTGAACGTAGCTCCACTCATCCGTGACTACGGCAATGGCCTGTTGCACGCCACCGCAGCTCTCGATGACGCCGTAGCGTGGGTCGATGTCCACCACGCGGATTTCTATGTCTACAAAGGGCAAGGCCCGGAGTCCATCGGCCAAGGTATCCGGTCGTATTTCTTTAGCGACTTAAACCTCGATAGCGACCTGGCACAGAAGACCTATGCGTATGTCGACCGACTGAACTTCGAGGTCGTGTGGGTGTATGTCTCCGTAGCCTCCAGCGGCGCGTATGACAAAGCCGTAGCGTATAACTACCGCAACTCCACCTGGAGCATTCGCTCGGTGGAAAACATCTCAGCTTTCTGTCGGTGGCAGCGGCGGGCTGCGCCAGTGACTGCCCTTGTGGGAACCAACTCCGCGCAAACGGCTATAAATGGTGCTATTGAGCGCACCGCCGACAGTCTTGTTTTTGCCTATGGCACAAGTGATGGGAAGATAATCACTGAGGCGGCCACTACGGATTTGACCGTGATCTCCCAGTCGCCGATGGTTATCGAGACCGGCGACAGGCTATACGAATCCGCCCATGTGGTGAAGGAAATCAGTGGCCTAACTATCAACGCCACCGCACTTTCTGCTCTGTCAATCGACGTCTACATCTCCGCTCGGGAGAGCGTGGACACCACCGTCTCGTGGGTCAAGGTCGGCACCTGGACCCAAACGCTTGGCACGAAGTTCCTGACTTTCCAGCCTGTTGCTGGTAAGGTCATACGATACAAATTCAGCCCGGTCGGCGCCGTGCGGAACTTCGTTTGGTCCGGCTTCGAGGAAATTGTAAGGATCACAGATGCCGCAAGATAGTCTACGCATTCCATTCGAGTTTGAGCGACAGTTGTATTTCATCCGGCCACTGCTGGAGGTGCAGGCGTTGCTGGACGAATCCGCCCTAATCCACGAAGGTTGGCAGGTGTTGTGTAACCCCACCGGCGCACGAGGCGACGTGCCGTGGGACGAATACCTCAAGCGCCTTATGCGGGTGGTTGACAACGGCCCAAAGTGGGGCGTGGTGCTAATCTTCGAGTCAAAGAACCAAAAACCGTTAGGCTACACCGTCCTCCAGGACGACACCCAGTTCCCGCAAAAACGCACGTTACTAATCTATGCTGCATATTCAAACAACAAAGACCCGCACATCAGTCGCGCCGCAATGGCGTATCACGAAATGTGGGCTAGGCGTATGGGATACGTCGAGCTACATGCACAGAGTCGCCGGCTCAACGGTGCGGCCATGCGGCTGTTTCGGCGGCGTCTCGGCTTCACGCCGGCGTGCGTAGTGTTCACCAAAACCTTATGAAGACCTGGCAAGAGTTCTTACCAACGGCAGCTCGTGTGGTGGCTGCGACGGCAAAGCGGTATCCACATGCGGCGGGAGTGGTGGCCTTTGGGGCTGGAGAGACAGACACGGCATTCGACCGCCGGGGTGGTGGGGCATCGGTAAAGTCGTTTGGTGTGCCAGACGGCATCGCCTCGCTGATTGACCAGAATGCTGCCTCGTCGGGCATTAACCCAGCGTTGGCATCACAGCAGAACGCGAGGTATAGCATCTTGTTGCAGGATACTCCGCAGGCACAGCCGGGTTTCTCCACGTTGGAGTCATGGGCAAATATCGACCCAGGTAACTATCAGGGGAAAGTGCCACTGGCCAACATCGCAAGTCAGGACCCATTTTCAACTGCGTATGAAACCTCAACCGCCAATGCGTATAACCTCCGTGCGGCAGATGCCCTATCACAGGTAGCAAGTGGGCCGGATGCAGTCCGTGGCGCCGATGCCAGGACGGGGATTATGCAGGGTGTGACGGCAGATCAGCTGGCACGTAACCGCAGCCAAGAGGTGCGCCAGGCACGGCTGCAAGACGCTTCGCTGGTTGGGGATGCCGCAAAGTCAATGGCTGGCATCGAGCAGGCACGTACGCAGACTGGCGTAGCTGCCTCCGGTGGCCTGCAACAACTTGTTGGTGGCGTAGCAGAACGTGGCCTGGGTGCGGCAAGAGGCGTGGATACAACCAAGGACATAAATGCGAAGCTGTTGCAGCTCGCAAGTATGCTCCGCGGCACTACGCACGAGTCGTCCTCGGAAAACATGGTGGGCAAGGGCAACCAGGCTGGCTGGCAGGGTGGTATTACATGCTGCTTCATCTTCAACACAGCCCTAAACGGCGCGTTGCCGTGGACAATGGAGCTTGCGCGGGTGGAGTACTGGACCCCAGCAAGGGAGAAGGGGTATACAGCAATGGCTTATTGGCTTGTGCCGGCCATGCGGGCGTCGAAGCGAGTGCGGAAGTTCGTAAACAATGTGCTAATCCGACCGTTCTTGCGGTATGCGGACTGGTGCTACGGGGAAAGAACCGACAAAATGAGTGCAATGCTCGCACCGTATTGTCACATGTGGCTTCATGCGTGGAGTGCACTTGGAAAACTTGTGAGGTAATATGGCTATGGATGGTGGTTGGCCGAGTGGGTTACAAATGGGACAGTACGGGGTTCATATCCCGGTGTCGTTGAGAGACGTGTTGGGCATTGTGGCGCCGAAGTCACGCTTTGGGCAGTTGTTGAGTGCAGAGGTGGCAGAAAGTGAAGCCCGTGGCGCACAGGCACGTGGTGCCGGGGCGCAAAGTCAGGCACAGGCAAATGCGACTAATGCACTTATCGAGAGCCATAAGGCACTGTTGGGCGCACAGTCGGACACAATGCGCCTGGCGATGGAGTTTATGCCTATAGAGAAACAAGGGGAGTTTCTGTCACGGCTGGCAGCCGCGGGCTTGAATATAGCACAGGCACGCAATCTAAGTGAGTTGACGCCAGGTCAGGTTAATAAGCTCAACAAAGAGTCCGGGCTGATCGAAGCACAGACTGGGGAAACGACGGAGAAAGCTACCACGGAACGTGAGACACGACAGCCACGTATTAAGCAGATAACTCAGGACACAGCGACTGGCAAGGCGCAACAGCAGCACATCGAGGAAGCAACACGGCTCCAGCAGTTTGACACGCTGGCGAAAGTCGCTGGGGCAATGATACCGATGGGTAGTGATATGATGTCGCCTGCGTATAAGGCCACACAAACTATGCTTGCTAGGGCGGTACAGACGCTCATGAGCGGACAGGCCGCACCGGGTCAGGGGCCAGGTGAGATGAACGAGACGTCACCAGAGGCGCTTAAGGCGTTCAACGATGCGGTTGGTAGGTATTTCGGACACGGTGGCGCAGGTGGCCCAGGTGGTGCGCCGGGAGTTGCACCGCCGGGTGGTGCCCCACAAGGTGCTCCACGGAACTACAGCCTTGAGAGTGAGCGGCCACAGCCACCGACTGTGTCCGGCATTTCGGCGCCACCAGCGGTTTCTCCGATGGGACAGTTTAGCAGTTCGATTGTGCAACAGCTGCTCAAGCCGATACTGTCTAATGCTTTCAGCACACAGACGCCACCACCACCGCGCAATCCAGTGGCGCCTGCGCCGTGGCAGCCATCATCGGCACCATCGCAGCGGCCACGTAAGCCGGCTCGTGAGGCGCCACCACAGGCTACGATACCACAGGTGCCACCACCACTTGCATCACAGCCTACCAACGTGATCGACGCGTTGACGTTGTCGAACCAATACAAAGGCATGGACCTACGTCCGATCTACGGGCCAGAGGACTTGGACATCCTGGAGAAAGAGCGTCGGAAACGCTTACGGCCAGAGTGGTGGCGTGGATTCAACCCAACAGTTCGTTAACATGCAAGCACTAGCAGGTGTCGTCATATCCGAAATGATCTCGTCGGCAATGGACGCGGCGAACAAGCCGACGCACATTCCCGGTATGCCTGGGCAAGGTCCAGTCGGCAAGAGTAACTTCATGCCACAACAAGACCCACGTGAGGCAATCGGTGGCTTCCTTGGCCATAGTGGCCTTGACGCCGCAAGCACACAGCCAAAGGCTGGTATACTCGACCTAATCAAACAAAGCTAATATGCAACAGTTAATGTCAGCCGCGAGTCAGGGGTTTGCCGAAAGCTCTGTCGGACAAGCAGCAAAGTCAGTATTTGGTAAGACAAGTGGTGGCACTGGGATGTCCGCCGCACAGGCCGGCTCAGCAGCAGCGACCAGTGGGCCACTCCGACAGGCGAATATAGGCCAGAGTGGCACGCAGCCGCAGCAAAAGGTCGGGATACTTGACTTGATCAAGAACAGAGCAATGGAGGGCGTTACCAGCGCGATTGCCGGTGGGCTGTCACCGCAGCTAAGCTCATACCAAGGCGTAAAGGGCATTGGACTTAACCAACTTGATGACGTCCACAGCGGTACAGGCTTTCCGCCGCAGTTAGAGCTTCTCCTTCGCCAACTGAAAACGCAGAGCGGTCCGGTTCTTTAACAGAACTCCACCAAGCCTATGCCTGATTTGACTGAAATCCTACCATACGGCACGGTATCGGATTTACACAAAGACCTCAGCGAGAAAGTGCCGTTTTTCGCACAGCAGTCGCTGCCACAGTTCTCACAGTGGGCGAATAAGCAGTTGGGTACACAGGCATTCTCACAGGGGTTGACGGATAACAAGCTGCGCCAGCTTGACTGGTGGATAGAGAAGCAATTGGCGCCACTGAAAGAGCCTGCTGGGCGGGCGTTTGGCTGGCTTGGCGAGAAGATCGGTGGCCCGATGGGTGAGGAAATTGGCCGTGGGGTTGGTGAAGGCCTACCACGCATGTTGCCAGAGATGGCGTTGATGGGACTTGGGCCAGTGGGCATTGGACTGGCAGCGGGAGACATGGCACTGCACGCATATGGAGAGAGTGGAAGCCCTACGGCGGGTGTGGTGTCAGGCGTTGCCGGTGCGGCATTCCCAGCATTTGCTCGTGGTGGGCGTGGCCTTGTTGCAAAGGGCATACAACAGCTCTACAAGCCGTTGGACGTGGTCGGCAAAGCTGGCGAACAGTTAGTCGGGCGGACAGTGCCACACGCTAAGCCTTTTGTGGTGCCACTCGGTGGCCAGTTGGAGCGTTTGGCTGGCGCGGGTGGTGAGGCCGTGGGTGTCATTGCGAATCAGTTCCTCGCACAGGAGGCTACGTCACTGTTGACGACTGGTGCACCGTATGAGATGAACAACCAGCATCTCGCGGAGTTGATTGCGCCACAGGTGGCGTTTAGCATGTTGCATTTGCCTGGTATTGTGAGGGGACCGAAGATCGTGGATGCACAGGGCAAGCGGTTACAGCCGCGGTCGGACGTAGAGGCACGTGCGATGCGGGACATCAGTGAGGCAATGGAGGAAATAAGGAACTTTGTCTCTCAGAGCCAGCCAGCGAAGGTGCCTGCTGCGCCGGGTGTGCCGGTGGTGAATAAACCACAAGACAAGGTGCAGATTGTGGATGTCGAGGCTACGGTTGAGGATATTATCGCAACCGGCAAGGCCAAGGCGGCGACGCTGACAGCGGAACTGGGTAAGATGAAGGCACAGTCAGCGACACTCGTGGCGCTGTCGCGAGCTAAAGAGCCGTTGGATGCCTCAAAGCTCGATACGGCGACGGTGGAAGAGTTGGTGATACAGAAGGTTCTGGAGCGACAGCCTGACGGGACGGTGAAGGTCGTGGGAAAGATACCGTTCAGCGATTTGGACCTGATCAACGCTGCGTTGAATATGTTTAGTGGGAAGGTGGAGAGTGTCCAACCGGCTGGCGTGATGGCGTCTACCAACCCGCCAGAAGGGAGTCTGGAGCCGTCAGCAGCTGTCGGTGATGCGCTATACGGTCCGGGTTATACGACACGTATCGCAGGACATGACGTGGTCAACGCGCCAGGCGGGAGCGTGGAGACATTCCCACGGCCATCAGCGAATCTGGCTGAGTGGATTGCGAGGGTAAAGGCAGCTGTGGCGGCGACTCCTGTGCCTGCACCGGAGCCGGTAGCGAAGAAGCCCGTGCCGGAGGCAATGCGGAAGGTGTTGGCAGACATTGAGATGGAGCGCAAACTCAAGGCCGATGACATATTTCCGGTTGTCGAGAAACAGCCCAACGTTATGGAAGCCGCGTATGCCTGGGTAGTGCATAATGTCGGCACGCCATTGAAGAACCTGGCAGCGAGGCTGGAAGCTCTTGACAAGAAGACGCGCAAGAGTGCCGCAGCAGCTACCGCGGCTGTCGGTGAGAAGCCAATAACCACCGACCACCCGATTTTTGGAGCTGGGCAGTATAGCTTAGAAGACCTACGGAAGATTAAGGTCGACCCGAACTTCTCCCAGGTGTACGTTGGCCAAGAGCCAACGAACTTGGTGCGTGATACGGTGACACAACAGTACCGTGAAGCGACCGCCGCAGACGCCGCAGTTGCTGGCTATACGCCGCCGAAGGTGACACTTGAGCTGTTACACCAACGTGCGGCAAAGGTAGCTGGCGAACAGGTTGTACAGCCGAGGCACAAGGTGTTCGGCTTTGGGATGTTTCTGCGTAAGGATGTAAAAGCAACGACCACACGCAAGATCAACCCGACTTTATCGCAGGTATATGTTGGTGGTGAGCCTACGAATATAGTGCTTAGACATCAATACGGGAGATTCGGGCCAGCTACTGAAGTCGAGGCGAAAACACCTGGGTTTGTAAAGCCGAAGATAACGGCGGACACGTTGCGACAGCGCGCAGCTGCGGCTACTGGGAACAAGTTGCAAGTGATAGACCACCCCGTGTTTGGGGTGGGGATGTACTTGCTTGATGACCTGCATTCTGTACATATCAAGCCTGTTACCCCGCAATTCTCGCAGGTGTACGTTGGCGAATCCCCGACGAACATGGTGCTTGACACGGCAACAAAGAAATTTCGTGTTGCGAACGAGGACGAGATGCGGTGGCCGACCTTTGAGAAGCCGGTGTTAACACCAGAGGCACTGCACCAGCGTGCGATTGAGTTGCAAGGTAAGCGGGAACTAGCCAGCGGGAAACAGTGGGAAGCGTATAACAAGGAGGTCACGAGGATACTGGCGCAGTATAATCAGGGTAAGCCGGCAGGTGAGCAGATTCACACGGAGGCTGAGCTACGGACGGCAATGACGCCCAAGTGGCGTGAGGAGTCTGCGAATGCACTCACGGCGCCGGTCGGTGGTGCGGAGCTAATGCTACAACAGGTGCGACCGTATATTGATGCGGAGTTGTTGACGCTGGAGCAAACCGGCCCAGTGGCTGAGTTGCCTATTACGGTGCGTTTGAACAAGGTCACTGAGATGACTGACGTGCTGATCAAGGCGTTAGACAAGGCGTTAACAGTCTTCGAGCGGAGGTATGATCCGTTAAAGAAGAAAGCCAAGGATATGCCGGTGGGACGGCATCCGTTGTACACCAAGCTTCTCTCGGATGAGTATTCGCCGTTCAAGCACCTTGAGGAGTTGATGAATGTGCTACCGGCGGCAGAAGCGATGGACCGGGTGTATCGTGCGGCGATGTATCGGCTGGCACAGCTTACAAAGGCCATTGAAGGGTTGAACGTCCTCGCCGAACAGCAGTTGAAACTGCCTAAAGTTAGCGAGGCGGACAAGGTAGCCACGATGGAGAAGTTGCGTGCGCTAGAGGCACAACCGCATGGCCCTGCAGTGATGGCGGGACTCGGCGAGGTGCTCGCTGGCGAGGTGAGGTATCGTGGCGCTAAGGCTGATGTGGGGCTGATTGACGACGATATGTACTTCAGCCTCCTTCAGCGTGCCGCGGAGCTGGAGAAGCCGGAACGGTGGCAGAATGCCTTGCACGACTACCTGGTCGCTAGTAGGAAAGAGGGTGAGACTGGGCCATCTATCGAACGTGCGGCGGCAATGCGGTATATCAAACAGAGGGTCGAGGAGGCACCGAATGAATTCTGGCAGTTGGTGGCACGGACTGTGTACCTAGCGGACCTGGCGGCGAAGCATGAGACGGAGCTGTTCGGCGGTGAGCTGGAGAACATGCCGAATGAGCTTAACTTGAATAGCCTCGCTGACTTTGTCAGCCCTGACCCGGCACAGGCCGCAAAGGTCGACGCGGCCCGGAATTGGTTCTTGGAGAACTTTAACAGCGAGCTAACGCTGGAACAGTGGAACGCGTTTGGTGGCCGGGAGTTGCGGAAGACGCTTAAGGCAGACGTGGAAAGCACGTGGGCGCCACACAAGATTCCTGCTGAGGAGTATGCACGTAAGGCCAAGGTCACGCCGAAAGAAGACTTGGCGAAGCAACAAGGGGTGTTCAACGGGCTTCTGTCGCTGATGAAGTCTGGCGAGTTGATACTGCGGTATACTCGGGATGGTTTGACTGTGACCGAGCCGGAGAATAAGCTCGCAGCGTTGCAGCGCCTGGGCATCGAGACCGGTAAGCCTGGCGATACACCAGAGCAGATACAGACGAAGGCCGACAACAACTGGAAGAACGTTCGCAATCGGTATATCGAGGCTCTTACCGAACGCATGAACGCGATGTTTGAGGATTGGTTGAACAAGAAGAACCCGAATGCGGAGTTGCCGGTGCGTGAGCCAGGACCAGAGGCAAGCACGGCGCCACGTGGTTGGGATGTGATTACAGGTAACGCAACCCCAGGTGCGCCAACGCAACAGCAGCTAGACGCAGGAGTCCAGTTTGCGTATGATTACCTAACAAACCTAAAAGAGGCGCCGGTGTCGAACCTTGAGCTGGCCATCGGTGCGCGTGAGTGGTTCCGTGAAACGTTCTTGAAGTATGGGTCGGATGAAGCCACAGCAGGGTTCTATGCAGACGTGGCGGCTAAAGTCACGTTTGCCTTTAAGGATATAAGCAACACGAAAATAATGACGTTGCTTCAGTCCGACATAGCTGGCGAGTTGTACAGTCGCGAAGTCGGAGGTACAACACGAGCCATTGTTGGTATGAACCAGTTACACTACGCGCGGACGCATTGGGCAGCTAAGTTGGTGCACACCCTCGGTCACGAGTTGTGGCACGCGGTTACGCGGAAAGCGGATGACATAGCGACAAGTAGCATAAAGTTCGTACTTGCGGCAAGGCGTGCGAATGCCCACGCAGCTGCAATGGAGCCAGAGCAACGTGGTGCTTTGTTAAAGTTGTGGTTTAACTCCATATTTCCAAATGCGGTTAGAAACGCTGACCCAAGGTTACAGCGTTTGATTCAGCACCGTGTTGACGTAGGAAAGCAAGACCCGAATGAGTTCATGTCGGACATAGTTGGCATGGCTTCACTTGGGCTGGCGAGTCCGTCAAGGGTGTATATTAAGGATATTTACACATTCGCGGATCAACATACACAAGATTTCCTACAAGGGTTGTATGTAGCCTTGCTGGATACGGCGGATATTTTAGCGGAACGGATAGCGGCTACCCGGCCAGAGTTGGCGCAGGATGGCGTGTTTGTGCAACGTGCGAGCGAGATACGGAAGAACATCAAGGATGTGCTTGCAAGCCGTGATGTTATCGACGCAGCGTATAAACAGATGGTGACGTTGCAAGCAAGCGATCCTGCGGCGTATCTTGCGGCCAGGGCACATGCAACGGGGCCGATGGTGAATGCCCTAAGCGATATTTATAAGTTGATCTTGAAAAACCGTGGTGTGCCGGGAGCACCATCGCCGTCACCATCGCCGTCTAGCTTACCTGGCATCAAGTCCGCTATTGAGCACGCGGCTACGTGGCTTGGGTTGAAGGATGACCCAAAGACTGAGGCGGATTATGGTATACAAATCCCGTGGCTGTTTAAGAAGTTCATGGCTTCCGCACAGCTGGGGCAGTTGTATCCGATCTTACGTGCGCCGTTCGAGGTGGTGAGGTCGTTCCGGCCACTGGCAAACGACTTCGCGGATAGGATACTTAAGCCAATGTTAGTGTCGACACGTTTACTCAAGCGGGATGTGCTGAATGTCGATGGCTCAGGGTTGAAGTATGTGTTAACGCATCCTGAGCTGACGGAAGCATTCAACTCAGTGGTGTTGCGGGAGCAGACGGCACGGCGGGCGTATAGCGATGATGAGTGGCGTCGAGCACTTACAGCACAAGGAATTACGTCGCCGGAGGCACACGCACAGGCGATTAACTTCCGGCACAACATGCGGGCAGTGGTGAAGGACATGTTCCCGATGATTGTGAGGTCGCTGAAAGAGTCGGCACAGCATCCCGTAGCGCAGAAGTTGCTCACGGCCAACCCGGCGATGTTGGTAGAGGATGCAAAGTCGGTGGCACGGCAGTTAAACGATGCGACGTGGGCGGCATTGTCAGATGACCCGACGACTGCGGCGGCTGGCGCAGCGCAAGTGATGGCATTACGCATGAGTGGTGTGCCGGGCATACAAGCCGCGGCGGATGCGTTGCTCGCACAGCACAAGCCAATACGTGAGTTTGAGAAACGCAACGCAGGGAATGACTGGTGGGTGTCCGAGCAACGACGGGGCCGGTATTATGTGGCGTATGTCGACCCGAAGAAGAAGGGCACGTGGGAGGAATCCGGCTTGGCGGCGTTTGACACCAAGCAAGAGGCGAGCGAGTGGGCAGACAAAATGTCGGCGAAGTCGGGCGTAGCGAGAGATAAGTTCAACTTTTGGGATAAGACGTTAAGGGGTGATGAGCGATTGGCCCTGCACCCTGACTTCGTGCGGACGTTACAGGAGATTGAGACCGCAGCGATGCAGCATAAGTTGCTTGGCTCCGGCCTGTCGCAGGCGGACTTGGATAAGGTGTTTGCGTATGTCCCAATGGAAGCGACGCTTAATGATATAACGTCGAAGGGGACGGAAGGGTTCATGTCGGAGAAGAAGTCACGTGTAGGTAGAGAGACGATTAACCTGGCACGGGACTTTCTGTGGCATGTGCACGCGGTTGCGACTACTCTGGCGAAACGCCAGGTGACCGGGGAGTTCGCTGTGGCGCTGCATGACCGGGAGTTGCGGGCGAACAGCGAGGCATTGAAAAAGGCGCGTGAACATTTCGCTAACGTAATCAATCCACCAGAGGGCGAGATGTCGCTGATGAAGCGGATATTGTTCTCGTATTATCTCGGCTTCAACGTGTCGTCGATGGTGGTAACGGCTACGCACCCGATTATTACGCTGATGCCACAGTTGACCCAGGACACAGGTAGGCTGGGGCTTGGGTATAAGCTGTGGGGCCAGGCGATGCACGACCTGGTGAACATCGCGTTGGACAAGCCGCTGAGTAATCCAACGTTAATGGCAGCGTTGGAGAGAGCACGCAAGGAACAGCGCGTGGACTTCGGTATTATGCAGGAGGCACACGACACTGATAACGCGGCGACGTTGGGCCTTAGAGCGTTGATGATGGGTGGGGACTTTACGGAAGCCGCGTCGAACCTGGGCAAGCGGGCGATTAATCAGTATACCATGCTAGCCCGTGCGTTATACAGCCAAGCACCACGGTTGAACAGTAATGTGGCATTCATCTCAGCGTATCGTGCAGCTACAGAGCACGGGGTGATGGTAGAAGGGAAGCTACAGAAGTTGACCGGCGAGAAAGCGTATCAGTATGCTGTGCGGACAGTGGATTCGACAATGCACAGCGGCGGACCATCGGGTAGGCCAGTGGGAATGTTCTCCAACTTGGGCCAGATGCACGGGATTGTAGGGTTGGCGTATTCGCTTGGTACCTACACGATGGGCACTATGGGTATGATGGCACGGCTGGGGTTACAAGCGATTAAGGATGGGAAGTACTCGCCCGCAGAAAAGGCGTATGCACGCAAGGCCTTTATGCAGATGATGTTTACGCAAGCTGCATTTGCTGGGGCGTTGGGAATGCCATTTGTCGCGTGGACGTTCACGGTGCTTAATCAGCTCGACCCGCATATGGAGCCAAGGAAAGCGGTGGAGGACGGCCTCAAGGCGTTGGCTGGGGATGACGACGAGATGGGGAACTTGATTGCGAACGTGGCGATGAGAGGGGTGGTGAATCAGTGGACCGGGTTGGACCTGTCGAGCCGAATGCACATGTCGCAGATACTGGGGATTAACGGGTATGATGGCCTGAATGTTGGGGATTTTATTGGACCGGTTGGTGGGATATTCGACAATATAATTAAGGCTACGCAGTATGCCACGACGGAACGGTATGGCCAGGCGGTACAGGCGCTCGTGCCGAATGCGTACAAGCATGTGATCGACTTGTATCGGAACGATGGGGTGATACGGGATGAGACCGGGAAGTTGCTCGTTACGCCTGCGACGCACGAGGCGGCTTTGTACGCGCTGGGCTTCAAGCCGACGATTCTGACGAATACGAGGGAACGTGAGAAGATGATACAGTTGAGTGAGGACTCACAAAAGATCAAGGATGAGGTGTTCACCCGCAACATGGCGAAACGGGTGATTGCGGGCGATATACAAGGGGTAAAAGAGGAGCTGATCAACAGGCAAATGGAGACGAGGAATATGTATGTCGCCGCTCGTGGGGCGGAGGAGGTTGCGGAGGAAGTGATCAAGCGCACGATACCGTATAACCTGGCACGGACGGGCGTCCGGCTCGCCGCGGCGGAGAGGCGGCGGTTGGCTAGCAGTCTACCTGATCGTGGAGTGCCTTCTGAAGTGCAGCGGTTGATGACAAAAAAATCCCTGGGAGTCCAGTTAGGAGTCCCAGGGGCGAGTAGGATAGCACCAGCAGAGATAACGCACGCGGCGTTGGTGGATCAGTTGTTACAAGCTAATCCGATGTTGGGATATGCAGAGGCACGGCAGATTGCGAACCTGATGGTTGGGCAGATGCTGCCGGTGTTGAGGTAGCCAGGCGCAGGCGAATACCGCGCTGGATTGCTAGGTCGAAGCAACTAGGGCAGACGTCGGGTAGGCGTGCAGCAGGTAAGCTAGGCTCGAAGACAGCAACGACGTTGAAGCGTACGTCACTGGTGAGCTTGTATGTCGCTTGGAGTGAGTCGGCACTAACGAATACGACAAAGGATGGCGTTGGCTCTAACATAGCAGAGCCACAGATGTCACACATTCTAACTTGCATGTGGTTTTCTTTCTGGTAACGACAGCCACGCCCGGTTAATGGCGCATTTGACTGTCTTGGTTTTGTCGGTGGAGTCTGGCACTTCTATCTCCTGGGCGACGACGGTTCGCACTATCGCACCGGTGGAGACAAGGTGGTTGATAATTTGTGAGATTTCGTCCTGTCGGGCGTCGTTCCAAAGGAGCTTGGTGCACTCGCGTTCGGATACCGGTGCGCCGGCACGTCTAAGGTGGCTCTCCAGCTTCGCGCCGACGGTGGCGAGCACGTTGCGACCGAGGCCGCGGAAGACGTCCGGCAGACGGGACATGACGTTGTCGAGTTGTTCGATGGCGGTAGTGAGGTGGATAGGTCGGATGACGAGGTCGGTGCTTTCCGCGAGGGAGAGACACATGGCGACCTTGAGTACTTGGATGAATTTGGTGGAGTCGAAGTTCGCTACGTTAGGGTCTTTGGTGATCTCGCGGGTTTTGTACCAGGAGGTGTAATACTCCTTCGCCTCTGCGTCCCAGGTGAATTCACCGTACACAGTGGCTAGCTTGTGGCCGTATGCTACACAGCGTGCCCATGCTGCACGCATGTCTGGCGTGATGCACGGGAATGGGATACGCTGGTTTGTGCCTTCCTCAAGGACGAAGATACACCGGCGGGAGAAGCCACCGGTTATGATGTCGGTCTTGAGATAGGAAGTGATCCACTCGGGCACAGTGCAGCCGAGGAGGTTGATGTATGGGCCTGGCACGGCTTGCATACCGTGCTTCTGCGTGCTCATGTCGTACCAGTTACGGTCATACACGGTCACGAGGAAGTCGACCATACGCATTGGGTCGATGCCGATGAACTGGGATAGCTCGGTGACGAAGATACAGAGCGGGGTGTAGGTGTATGCTGGTTGTGTAGGGTCTGGTTGGAAGGCTTGTGTTTGGGCGCAGAGGAACTTGACCAAGTTTTCCTTGGATTGGCACTCAGCCGAGAACGGGATACCGCCGACTTCCCGTAGGAGGTCTTTCGCGACATCCATCGCGGTGGTTTTCTTGTTCCCGGCCTGGCCAAGGAGGACGATGTACATCGCCGGGTAGACACGGAAGTAGCCGAAGTCGAGCCAGACTTTCCGGGAGACTAGGGAGGCCAACGCGGAGATGCCACACCAGAAGTGGTAATGGCGATTGGCCTCGTTACCAGAGTTGAAGTCTAGGTAGTCGGTAAGGAAGTTTGACATAGCATAGGTTGTGGGGTTCTAAGCAGGAACCCCACTAAGGCTTTCGACTACTTCTTTGGCTTCCAAGGGCGTTCGGTGTCGTAGATGAACACGGTACCGTTCGGGTCAGATTGGATGTTTAAGTTCCCCCCA
>Ga0233425_10001638_pt1 | contig 48823 bp, 41 predicted proteins | sample Watercolumn_Towu_2_FD_181712 | JGI IMG/M metagenome (GOLD analysis project Ga0233425, IMG submission 181712) | Freshwater microbial communities from Lake Towuti, South Sulawesi, Indonesia - Watercolumn_Towuti2014_140_MG | ecosystem: Environmental > Aquatic > Freshwater > Lake | place...
CGATTCGAGGCTCTACGCGCTGGTCGCGGCCGATATCGGAGCCTCGTGATGCTGGTCATCGGTCTCACAGGCTCGATCGGCATGGGAAAGTCGGCCGCCGCCGCGCATTTGCGGGCGCGCGGCGTTGGCGTCTTTGATGCCGATGCCGCGGTCCACACCCTCTATGCCGGGGCAGCGGCGACAGACGTCGAGGCCGCGTTTCCGGGAACGGTGCGGGATGGCGTAGTCGATCGCGCACGCCTATCGGCCTGGCTTCGAGATAAACCGCAGGATTTCGCACGCCTCGAAGCGATCGTGCACCCCCTGGTGCGGGCCGAGGAACGAGCCTTCCTTTTGGCCGAGGAGAAACGCGGCGCGACGCTGGCTGTGCTCGAAATCCCTCTCCTCTTTGAAACCGGTGCTGAGCGTCTCATGGATGCGGTCATCGTGGTGAGCACGTCGCCCGATATCCAGCGCCAGCGTGTTCTCGAACGGTCGGGAATGACCGCGGACCAGCTCGCATCCCTTCTGGCACGGCAGATGCCGGACGCCGAGAAGCGGCGGCGCGCGGACTTCGTTGTGGATACGAGCGGTACTTTGGAGCAAACGCACGCTCAATTGGATGCTATCATGACCTCGCTCGCCGGGCGCCGGGGCGAGGCCTTCCAGAAGCATTGGGCTTCCGGAAGGGCGGATGCGGCCACGACGTGAGACGAGGATGCTGCGCGAAATCGTGCTCGATACCGAGACGACGGGGCTCGACCCGGCCAAGGGCGATCGCCTGATCGAGATCGGCTGTATCGAGCTCTTGAACCGGATTCCCACGGGCCGCGAGTTTCATCGCTTCCTAAATCCAGAGCGGGAGGTGCCGCGCGAAGCCGAAGCGGTGCACGGCCTGTCGACGGCCTTTCTTTCCGACAAGCCGCTGTTCGGAGCGATCGTCGGAGAGTTTCTGGAGTTCATCGGCGAGGACCCGCTCGTCATTCACAATGCCCAATTCGACATGGGCTTTCTCAACGCAGAGCTCACTCGCCTGTCGTGTCCGGCACTCGGCTTCGAAAGGGTGATCGACACGCTCCAGCTCGCGCGCCGCAAGCATCCCGCTGGTCCCAACAATCTCGATGCACTCTGCAAGCGCTACGGCATCGACAATTCCAAGCGCACCAAGCACGGCGCGCTGATGGATTCGCTTCTTCTCGCCGAAGTCTACGTCGAGTTGCTCGGGGTACGGCAGGCTACGCTAGGCCTCGTGAAAAACGCGGCGGGCAGCGCTGGACCGGCGCAGCGCGTGCGCCACGGCAAGGCGAGCCAGCGACCTCGACCTCTCAGAGCGCGGCTTTCGGATGCCGACAGGGCGGCGCACCGTGCCTTCATCGAGACGCTGGGAGCTTCCGCGCTCTGGCAGCGGTACTTCGACTCGGATTCGAAGCCGTAGCCCAGTACCCGGAATCATTCCCGGGTACTGGCGAAGGGGCGCGCGCCGCTCATTCAGTTCTTTGGAGCCGTCGCCGCTTCGGCGACCAGTGCCTGCTGGCGCTGCATGAACAATCCGGCGAAATCGATGGGATCGAGGATCAGCGGCGGAAAGCCGCCTTCGCGCGAGATGTCGGCCACAACACGGCGCAGGAATGGGAAGATCAAAGTCGGGCAATTGATGAGCAGGAACGGCTCGAGGGCCTGCTCGGGAATGTTCTTCAGGCGGAACAGCCCGGCGTAAATCACCTCCAGCACATAAATGGTGCCGCCCGTATTGGTGGCGTGGGCGCGAAAATCGATGGCGCTCTCGTACACGTCCTCGCCCATGCGCTTGGCGTTGACGTTGATTTCGATCTTCATGCTCGGGGTGTCGCCGGCTCCATCGATCGGCTTGCCGACGTGCGGGTTCTCGAACGACAGATCCTTGATGTACTGGCCGAGAACCTGAGCCTGGATCGGCGGGGCGTCCTGCCGCGACTTGGCTTTGCCATCGCCACTTTCGGTTTTGTCCGTCATTTCGATTGTCTATCCTATCGACAAAGCTGTCTGCCATTCAGGCCGGCGCGTGGCTAACACAGCCTCAGGCGGGTCGCAACGCTGCGCCGCAGACATTCAGCCCTTCCGATCGGAGGGCCGGCGCCGTTTGGGATCGATTGTCTCTTCGGAAAGACGCTCGAACTCGGTTTCGATCACCGGGCCGCCGCCTGGCCGCTCGCGGGCAGGCTCGCCGCTTTCAGGCTCGGGTCTCGAGGTCGAGCGCGAGGAGGTGCGGGTATAGGCTGCGGTGCGAACGGTCCCCGGCTTCAAGAGCTCGCGAAGGGCCACGCGCGCAATGGCACGGCGGACGGGCGGGATCAACAGGACCAGTCCGATCGCATCGGAAACGAAGCCGGGCGTCACGAGCAGGAGACCCGCAACGAACAGGAAGACCCCGTCGACAACCGCGTCGACGGGCGGCCTCCCGGCCGCGAGAGCTTCCGAGGCGCGATTGAGGACGGCGACACCCTGGCGGTTGAGAAGCGCCGTGCCGAGCACGGCCATGCCGACGATCAGCGACAGAGTGGGCCAGAATCCGGCCACTTGCCCCACCTTTATGATGAGCGCGAGCTCAATCAGGGGGACGGCAATGAACACCAGGAAGAGAACGAGGCGCATCTGTTAACGCCGGAAGCGGGCAAGCCATGCGGATGCCCGTCCCGGGTCCGCGCGAAGCCGGTTGGCTTCCCGCAATTTGTGCCCTAGATTGTTGGACGATGCCAGAGGCCTACCCGCCGGACGCGGGGCTATCGCGGCAGTCCGCCGCCCGGTCTTGCCGGGACCTCTGGCCGAGACCTGCGGCCGAGACAGGGCCAGGATTCTGCATCAGCTGCAGCGCGCCGGCACGGGCGTGTGCCTTCATCATGTCGCCCACGACTTGGGCTTCGCTGGGAGAGCACCTTCCACATGGACGGTCAAATCGATCTTTTCACACTGTTGACCCTTGTCGTCGCCCTGGTGGCCATCTTCAAGCTCCGGAGCGTGCTCGGCCGTCGAACGGGCGATGAGGAGAGCCGGATCGAACGCCGGCAGCGGGAAGCGGAACAGGCTGAGAAGAGCCGGGAGGCTGGTCCATCGGAGAAGGTGGTCACGCTGCCGCGGCGCGAGCGCGAGGATCGATCTGTTGCTCAGGCAGCCGGCAGCCAGGTTGCCGAGGTCGAATCCCGGATCAAATCGCTCGGAGCCGGCGACACCGCTATCACCTCAGGGCTCCTCGACATTTTGAAGCTCGACGCCGCCTTCGATCCCGATCATTTTCTGCGCGGTGCCCGGCAGGCCTACGAGATGATCGTGACAGCCTTTGCCGAGGGCAATCGGACTGTGCTGCGCGACCTTCTGAGCAACGCTGTGCAGGACAGCTTCTTCCGCGCCATCGGAGAGCGCGAGCAGCGCGGCGAGGTCATTGATCAAAGCTTCGTCGGCATCTCGAAGGCGGACATCATCGAGGCCGAGACGGAAAAAAGTGCGGCCAATATCACGGTCCGGTTCGTGAGCCAGCTCATCTCGGCAACCCGCAATCGTGCCGGTGCGGTGATCGATGGCGATCCCGGCAAAGTGCGCGACGTGACCGACATCTGGACCTTCAGCCGCGATCATTCGACGGCGAAGGGGCGCAGAAATCCCAACTGGAAGCTCGTCGCAACGCAATCGCCGAATTGAGCGCCCTTCCGTCATGCCTTTGGGAGCGAGGACAACTGCGGGCGACGTTTCACCGTTACGCTTCGAGCCTATCGGCTTTGCTGATCTGCCGGGCTGGGCCGGGGACGATCACCTCTCTGCGTTCGCCGCTTTCCTGCGCTCCTCGGGCCCCGTGATCGACAACGCCGCGAATGCCGCTGTTTCGGGGCGGATCCCGCCATCTCACGGGCTTCTCGAAGCCTGCCGGCTGGCGTTGGCGTCGAGAGACGAGGTGCGATCGGGCGCCGAAGCGAGGGCGTTCTTCGAGCGCTACTTCGCGCCGAGCCGCATCCGGCACGACGGTCCCGACGGGCTTCTGACCGGCTATTACGAGCCCGTGCTGGAGGGAGCGCTGAGCCCCGGCGGGCGTTTTCGGGTTCCTGCCTACCGGCGGCCGCCGGAGCTCGTGAACATGGTGCCCGAGGCGCAACGCGCGACGGTGGGGCAGGCCTTCACTCACATGTGCCGGACGGCCAATGGGCTCGTTCCCTTCGCGACCCGGGCGGAGATCGAGGCGGGAGCGCTCGCCGGCCGCGGCCTCGAGCTTCTCTGGCTCGCCAGCGAGGTCGATGCCTTTTTCATGCATATTCAGGGGTCGGGCCAAATCCGATTTGCGAACGGCTCGACGGTGCGCGTCACCTATGACGGCAAGAACGGGCACCCCTATACGTCGATCGGCCGCTATCTGATCGACAGCGGGCAGTTTCCCGCCGACCGCATGTCGCTCGACGCTTTGAAGGAATGGCTCGAGCAAGACCGTGCGCGCGGCCGCAAGGTCATGCAGGTCAACGCGTCGTTCGTGTTCTTTCGCGAGCTTTCGGGCTTGGAGGGCGACGGGCCGGTTGGCGTCATGCACATACCGTTGAGCGAAGGGCGGAGCCTTGCCGTCGACACCGCGTTTCACGCCATCGGATTGCCAATCTACGTCTCGTCGCCGTCGCTCACGCACGTCGGGACTCGGCAAGGGCTCCACCGGCTGATGATCGCCCAGGACGTCGGCTCGGCCATTCGCGGGCCCGAGCGGGGCGACATCTATTTCGGTTCCGGTGACGAGGCGGGCCGGCGTGCCGGTATAACCAAGCATCCGGGCGCCTTCACGGTGCTCCTGCCGCGAGGTCGCCCGTGAAAAAGCCAACTCGGCCCCCCGCTCTGCGAGGACAGCACTTGAGCGACGAGGACCAGGCGCTCTGGGCCGGCACCGCAGAGACGCTAGAGCCTCTGACGCGGCGCAAAGCGCGCGTCCATCCGGCCGTTTCCGATCACACGGGCGAGCGATCGAAGCCGGCCCGATCGAGGTCGCCGTCTCATGTCACAATGCGCAACGCGCCGGCGACGGCGGCTCACGGGCATGGGGCGCGACAGCCGGAGCAGCGACCGGCAGCGCCTCTCGCCGAGTTCGATCGCAAGATCGAGCGCAAGCTCGGGCGCGGGCACAAGGACGTCGAGGCGCGAATCGATCTGCACGGCCTCTATCAGAGCGAGGCGCATAGGGCACTGCGCCGGTTCATTCTGGATTGCCACGCGAAGGGATTACGGCATGTTCTCGTCATCACCGGAAAGGGAGCGCCTCACCGGCGTCGGCCCGATGACGAGGAGCCGTGGGGCCTGAACCGGAAGGAGCCCGGCGTGCTCCGGCGCAGTGTGCCGCAATGGCTGGCCGAGCCGGACCTGCGCGCCGTCATCGTGAGCTTCACGCCGGCCGCACTCCGGCATGGCGGCGACGGCGCTCTCTACGTACACCTGAGAAGCCGGGATCGGCAGTCGCGGTAACGAGCCGATCGATAGGTCGGGTCAAGGGCAACTGCTTGCAAGGGCCTGGAGCGCCTGGGAGAATCCCGACAGGGAATAGGTATCGGTCACCGCACTACCGCGGTCGCCGGTCGCCTGGACGGTAAGTTTCGTACCTTTCTTCATCGCTTCGACGAGCTTCAACTCCTGCGTCGTGTCGGCCACGAAAGCCCGCTCGTCCTTGGGGAAGAGCTTGAAGCTCTCCTTGTCCACGCCGACCTTGACCTCCGAGCCCGGCTTGATGGTGAAGCCGAGCTTGACGCTCACTTCCGACTTGATGCCGTCCTTGGGCCAGGACGATACGTAAAAGAGCGCAGCAGCCCGCGCCGTGGCGGCTGGCTCGCGCCCGGTCGGCTCCGAGGTCACGAAGCAGATCTTGTGCGATTTGCCCTCGTTCACGTGCAGCGTCCAGCTGTTGAACTTTCCGGCCACGATCGTGCCTTCGCCCAGTGCCGGACTCACTAGTGCCGGACCCACTCCGGCGGCTAGAGACAACAGCGCGAGCAAGGAACCGGGAAAGGGGCGAGGCACGAACGGACGGATGGCTGTCATGGGCTCTTGATGAACCGAGTGAAGTTCGATTCGACTATTGGCGGTCTCGCCCACGCAGCGCAACGGGTATTCTCGGGCAGGACGTCGTCTAGTCAATTGCGGCCCGGTCGGCTGTTTGCCGGTGGGGGCCCTCCCTCGGTGATCGGGCGCTCGGCGAACCGGGCCAGGCTGATGGTCCGGTCGTACATGACGATCGCACCGGCCATCGCCACGTTGATGCAGAATCTGGTCGGGATCTTGACGACATAGGCGCATCGCTCCATGAGGCCGGGCGAGAGAGTGCCCTGCTCGGGCCCCAGCACGTATGCGGCGCGGAGCGGGTGGCGGAAGCTCGGCAAGTCGATGGCCTCGTCAGAGAGCTCGACGCCGACCAGCCGGCAACCTTCTGGCAGGGCCATCTCGTCGAGGGTTTTCCAGTTGTAATGCGGCAGATGGAGCTGCCCCTTGGAGGTGTCGGCGTGAGCCTCGAGGGCCCGGTAGGTGGCGCCGATCGTGAATGTGAAGCTCGCGCCGAACCCGTGCGCCGAGCGCATCAGATTGCCGAGGTTCAGCGCCTTGGACATGCGCTCCGCGCCGATCGCAAAGTAGCCGCGGGGACGCGGGGGCCAGTGAGGGAGCGACATCGGGTGCTCGGTTCGGTGCGGCAGAAGGGGGCGTCGGGCAATCGTGGGAGCCGGGCGCGCGATAGACTTGAACGGGGAGGTGTCACATGAAGGCCGCACTTTGCAAGAGCCTCGAGGGGCCGGGAGGGGTCGTCATCGAGGACGTGCCCGATCCCGCCGCAGGGACGGGCGAGGTCGTCGTGCGGGTCAAGGCGGCGGCCCTCAATTTCTTCGACATCCTGATCACGCGCGGAAAATACCAGTCGAAGCCGCCGCTGCCGTTCTCGCCGTCCGGTGAGATCGCCGGCGTGGTCGAATCCCTCGGCCGGGACGTGACCGGCCTTCGACCCGGGGATCGCGTCATGGCCTACGTCGGCTGGGGCGGGGCGCGGGAAAAAGTGGTGATCCGAGCCGGGCAGGCCGTGCCCGTTCCGAGTGAGGTCGCAGATACCGTCGCTTCGGGTCTGGCTGTGACGTACGGCACCGCCATTCATGGTCTCAAGGATCGCGCTGAGCTCCGTCGAGGCGAGACGGTCGCGGTGCTCGGAGCATCGGGAGGAGCAGGGCTCGCCGCCGTCGAGATCGCCAAGCTCATGGGCGCACGCGTCATTGCGGCGGCCTCTAGCGAGGAGAAGCTCGCGGTGTGCCGCGCACACGGCGCCGATCACACCATCAACTACAACGCGGCCGACCTCAAAGAAGCCTTGCGCGAGGCAACGGGCGGGCGGGGCGTCGATGTCGTCTATGACTGCGTCGGCGATCGCTATGCTGAGCCGGCCGTCAGGTCACTTGCCTGGAACGGGCGATTTCTCGTGGTGGGGTTCGCCGCAGGAGAGATCCCGCGCCTGCCGCTCAATCTCCTGATGCTCAAAGGCGCCGCAGCCATCGGCGTGTTCTGGGGCAAATCGGTCGAGCGCGATCCGGACCGGCACCGGGCCAACATGACGGACGTGCTCGGCTGGGTGGCGAGCGGACGCCTCGAGCCACGCATCCACGGCGTCTATCCGCTCGAGGAGATCGTCGCTGCGCTCAACGTCATCGATCGACGCGAGGCCATAGGTAAGGTCGTCCTCTCACTCTAAGTCGTGTCCTCAATTCGGATGGCGCATCGATGAGCCAAAGTCATCGTTTTTGGCATGCTCCCATCTCGAGCAATCGGGCCTGTGCGCGAGGGCCCAATGTATTGAGCCGATGTTAACGTGATTCATCCACGGGGCAATATAGTGTCCCCTCTACCCGAGAAAAATCGCCCGAGCAAACGCCGCGTTCAACAATAATTTGCCATGCCGAGCGCATGGTGGAATCGAGACGCAAGCGGCCTCGCACCCGGGTTTGCTGGCGGCTCAACGAGCCCCGTGTTCCCTGTTCCTGCGTTTTCTGTCCGGGCCAATTGCGTATGCGTCCCACCTGCGCTGTTACCAAGGTCCTAATCGCCCTTGCCTTGACCTTGCTCGGCTCCGGTCCGGCCGAAGCGCAATCCTTTTTTCAAAGTCTGTTCGGGTTCGGTGCGCCGCCGGCCGTCAAGGTCCGCCCCGCCCTCAGGGTGCCGCCCACCCTCAAGAGCTTCGCGCGCGTCAGCCCCTATGGCTCGCAGGGCACTTCGATGTACTCGGCGGGACCTCAATCCTACCCGTCGGACGGCACCGGGTCATACCGCACGATGTGCGTCAGGACATGCGATGGCTTCTACTGGCCCGTCAGCACTGGCGCGCCGCGCACGAGATTCCAGCGCGACGCCAGGGTCTGCGAGGAGACATGCGACAGCGAGGCCAAGCTGTTCTATCTGCCGCGCATGAGCGACGATATAGGAGGCATGACGGATCTCTCGGGCCGAGCCTATCGTGAGCTGGAGCAAGCGTTCGCTTACCGCAAGAAGCTGATCGCAGGGTGCTCGTGCCGGCCGATGCCGTGGTCTTTCGCCGAGCGCGCGCGGCACAAGCACTATGCGCTCGTCGAGCTCCTAGAACGTCAGCGCAAGGAGGAGAGCGAGCCGCTCGCAGAGATCGCCGGCGCCGCCCGCGAGTCGCAGCGTGCAGAGGAGGATACGGCCTCGGGTCCTCTCGTTTCGGCCGACCTTCCCGATGAGATTTCCTCGAGCTTGAAGCCGGTCGTGCTCGCCAAGGCGGCCGAGCTGCCCCAGCCTGATCGTGAGGTGGCAGCAGCAGCAGAGGCAGAGAAAGCGCTCGATGAGTCCCAGGCGATGGTCGTCACGGCTTCGCTCTCCAGCGCCGAGGTCATGAGCTTTGACGCTCCCAAGACCACCGTGCGGCGGCTGTCGCAAACGTCATCGGTGCGTAGGGCTTCGCGCAAGAGCGCCTCCGCGGTCGCCGGCTGGTTTGGTGGGGGCAGTGCGAAATATACGTGGCCGGGAGATTCACCCAGACGGAGCCGATACTGAGCCGGCTCCGTTCTCACGCTCACCAGCTGTCCTCGAAGGCAGAGAAGTCGTCGAATCCGCCGGCCAGTTGGAATGTCTCCTCGATCGCGTAAGGCCCCCCGCCGCTTTGCGGCTTTGCGGACATCAGCACAAAGCGGCTCACAAGGAAGGGCGCGAGGCTGAGCCTCGAATGGCGCTCGAGGAACCGCACGACCGTCTCGGGACGCGTATGCTTCAAGCGTGCGAGCGTGATATGGGGCTTGAATGAGCGCCCCTCGGCTGGAAGACCTGCCTGGCGTGCGGCGCGCTCTGTGGCTCGCTGCAGGGATTCGAGCTGGGGAGTGGGTGTGGCGCCAGCCCAGATCGCTGTCGGCGACTGGCCGCCGAAGACGCCGGTGCCGCTCACCTCGAGCGAGAACGCTTCGGCATCGATCCTGGCGAGCGCGCTCGCGAGCTCTCGTGCGACCGGATTGGCGATATCGCCGGCAAAACGCAGTGTGAGATGCAGATTGTCGGCCTCGACCCATTTGGCGCCGGGCAAGGGCATCCTGAGGCGGGAGAGCGTGTCCTTGACCTCAAATGGCAGCTCGAGTGCAACGAACAGGCGGGGCATGGTTCAATCCGACGTCCGTGCTACCGGCTTGTGACCGCGCCGTTGCGCCGCGCCAAGACGCGACCGACGAGCGTCTCGGCGTCAGGAAGGATACGCTCGACGATGATCGAGATACCCTTGCCGGTCGGGTGCAGGCCGTCGGGCAGATTGAGCTCCGGCGTGAGAGCAACGCCGTCCAGAAAAAAGGGATAGAGAATGAGGTCGTACCGCTCTGCGAGATCGCCATAGATCGCGTTGAAGCGATCCGCATAGTCCTTGCCCCAGTTTTCGGGGGCGCTCATTCCGGCGATCAGAATCTCGACGCCGCGGGCCTTGAGGCGTTTGACGATGTCATCGAGACTCTCTTTGACAAGCGATGGATCGATGCCGCGCAGGGCGTCGTTGGAGCCAAGCTCCAGAATGACGGCCTCCGTCCCCTCCGGCACCGACCAGTCGAGGCGCTGGCGTCCCCCGGCGCTGGTGTCGCCTGAGACGCCGGCATTCGCGATCTCGACATCGTGGCCCTTGCCCTCGAGCGCCTTTTCGAGCTGTGCAGGAAAAGCCTCGGCCGGAGTCAGCATATAGCCGGCGGTCAGGCTGTCGCCGAAGGCGACTATTCGAACCGGGCCGGAGGCGCCGGCAGCTCTCGAGGTCATGGTCCCCCCGGCAGAAAAGAGGTTGACGAGAGCGAGGATCATCACCAACTGAGCGAGGATCCCTGCCGGCCGTGGCGTTCGCAGGACAGGTTTCATCGCCGTGTTCGCGCCTCGATTTTGAGTCCAACAAAAGGCATCGTTGCTGTGCTGGCGTAGAATTGCGTGCACTTCTAGGCAAGAGCCATTTCTGAGGCATAGGGCGAGGCGGGACGTGAGCGAGCCGATTATCGATTTAGCGAGCGTCCGGCTCACACTGGCGAGCCGCGCGGGGCCCGTCGGCATTCTGCAGGGTGTCGATCTCACGGTCGAAAAGGGCCAATCCGTGGCCATCGTGGGGCCGTCCGGCTCCGGCAAGACCTCGCTCCTGATGGTGCTGGCCGGGCTCGAGCGGGCGTCGAGCGGCGGGGTTTGCGTTGCCGGGCACGAGTATGCTGCCATGAGCGAGGACGAGCTCGCCGTGATGCGCGGCGCCCGCATCGGCATCGTCTTTCAGTCGTTCCATCTCGTGCCGACCATGACTGCACTCGAGAACGTGGCTCTGCCCCTCGAGTTCGCCGGTCATAGAGGCGCATTCGACGTGGCACGCGAGCGCCTCGCGGAGGTCGGCCTCGAGGCCCGGGCCGAGCACTATCCGGCTCAGCTTTCGGGCGGGGAGCAGCAGCGGGTGGCTATTGCCCGCGCCCTCGCGCCAGACCCGTCGATCGTGCTCGCCGACGAGCCCACCGGAAACCTCGACGGGCGCACGGGCCGGCACGTCGCAGACCTTCTGTTCGACCTTCATCGCCGCCGCGGCGTGACACTGGTGCTGGTGACGCACGACGAGCGCCTCGCCGGCGAATGCGGTCGCATCATTCGCATGGCAGACGGCCGGATCGTTTCAGATTTCAAGGCAGTTGCCGCATGAGCACCGCAGGCAGAGGCGCGGGATGGCGGCAGGCTTTTCGACTGGCCCGCCGCGAGCTGAGGGCCGGGCTTGGCGGGTTCTACGTTTTCATCGCCTGTGTGGCGCTTGGCGTCATGGTCATCACGGCGGTGGGCGCATTGACGGACGCCCTGCGGGCGGGGTTCGCACGGCAGGGAGAGGCCATCCTTGGTGGTGATGCCACCTTCGCCAGGATGCATGCTCGAGCCTCAGAGACCGAGCGGGCTTGGCTCGCTCTTCAGGGCCGCATCAGCGAGAGCGGCAGCATGCGTGCCATCGCCCGGCGAGTCGACGGCACGGAGCAGGCTCTCGTCGAGCTCAAGGGCGTGGACCGGGCCTATCCTCTGGCCGGCACCTTGCGTCTTACGGCTGGAGCAAGCCTCGACATGGCCGTGCATGACGGAGCGGTCGCGGCCGCCGATCCCGCCCTGCTCGAACGCCTTCGCGTCAAGCCGGGCGATCACCTCGAAATCGGCGAGCTCGACGTGGAGGTGAGGGCCGCCGTGCTGGCCGAGCCCGATGCCATCGCCGACCGTCTCACCTACGGCCCGCGGGTTCTGGTCTCGCTCGACACCCTGTCGAGGACGGGCCTCGTCAAGCCCGGCGCGCTGGTGCGCTGGCGCTATGCGGTGAAGCTCCCCGGTCGGGCAGGTGAGCGGCCCGCAGCGCTCGCGTCTCTCAGAGAGGCCGCGGGCATGGCCCTTCCGGAATCGGGATTCACGATCACCGACCGGCGCGATCCCTCGCCCCAGGTGAGCAAGACGCTCGAGCGGCTGCGCCAGTTCCTGACGCTGATCGGATTGACGGCCCTCTTGACCGGCGGTGTCGGCGTGGCGAATGCGGTTTCGACGTTTCTCGACAAGCGCCGGAAGGTCATCGCGACCATGCGCAGCCTCGGGGCGACCAACCGGATGGTGTTCGCGGTCTTTTTCGCCCAGGTCATGACGTTGGCGGCCATCGGTGTCGGCGCCGGTCTCAGCCTCGGCCTTGCCATTCCGCCGCTGGTTTCGAGCGCCTATGGGGATGCGCTCCCGATCGAGGCCGAGCTTTCCGTGTCGGTGGGCAGTCTCGTCACGGCTGCCGCCTACGGATTTCTGGTCGCCGTGCTGTTTGCGCTTTGGCCGCTCGGACGCGCAGAGCGGTTCAGTGCGGCGGCTCTGTTTCGGGACGAGGTCGCCGAGGTGCAGGGCCGGCCGCGGCAAGCGCTTCTTGTCGTCATGGCGGCGTTGGCAGCGGCTCTGGCCGCCGCCGCCGTCCTCATGTCCGAAAGTCATGCCGTCGCTCTGGCGTTCTGTGGCGGGCTGGTGCTCGTGTTCCTCGTCTTCGCAGGCCTCGGCAGCGGCGTCACGATGGCGGCCCGCCGGATGAAGCGGCCACGGCGGCCCGAGCTTGCACTTGCCATCGGCAACATCGGCGCCCCCGATGGCCTGACGCGGTCCGTCATCTTGTCGCTCGGTACGGGCCTGACGCTGCTTGCGACGGTCGCTCTGGCGCACGCGGCACTGGTCGAGGAGCTCACTAGCCGGATGCCGGCTGAATCGCCGAATTATTTCGTTCTCGACGTGCCGAAGTCCGACTTCGAGCCGCTTTCGAGCCTCATTCTCCGCGAGGCACCCGCTGCCAAGTTGCACGGGGCGCCGATGCTGCGCGGGCGCCTGCTTCGTCTCGGCGACAAGAGCGTCGAGGACATCAAGGCGCCGCCCGAGGCGCAATGGGTTCTGACGGGGGATCGCGGCCTGACCTACTCGGAGACGGTACCGGAGGGCTCGAGGCTCGTGAAGGGTGAATGGTGGCCCAAGGACTATGCGGGCGAGCCGCTCGTATCCTTCGAGAGCGAGCTTGCACAAAAGCTCGGTGTCGGCATCGGCAGCTCCGTGACCGTCAACGTGCTGGGACGCAACGTGACCGCGCGCATCGCCAATCTGCGCGAGGTGAAGTGGGAGAGCCTGGCCTTGAACTTCGTCATGGTGTTCTCGCCCAATACGCTCGCAAACGCTCCGCACAACGTGCTGGCGACGATCACGCTGCCGAAAGAGACCACGCTCGCGGCCGAAATCGAGCTGGCCCGCACGCTCGGCCGGGCCTATCCGGCCGTGACCGCTATCCGTGTCAAGGACGCCATCGAGACGTTCAATGCCATTTTTTCGAAGGTCATGACGGCAGTGCGGATTGCCGGCGGTGTTACGCTACTGGCCGGCGCGCTCGTGCTGGCCGGGGCGTTGGCCACGGCGCAGCGGCGCCGTGTGCTGGAAGCCGTCATTCTGAAGACGCTCGGGGCCACGCGGCGGCGGATCATCGGGGCGCATCTCGCGGAATACGCGCTCCTGGCGCTCGCGACGGCCGGCATCGCGGTCGTCCTTGGCTCGATCGCGGCCTGGGTGGCCGTCGAGCGCATCATGGAGATCGAGTTCAGCTATTCCTGGCGGGCAGTCCTCGAGGCGCTAGGGCTCGCTTTCGCGCTTGTGATGGCTTTCGGGGGAATTGGCACCTGGCTGGTGCTGAAGGCCCGTCCGGTGCCAACATTAAGATCAGAGTGATAATTTAACGATTTCAATCTGTTATTTGAGATTCCCGACTGCTGCCCGGCAAGCGGGGTGCCCGGCACTAGGATCGGCGCGGGTCTTGAAAGCAACATGTGGCGGCATCATATTCGATCGGCAAATTCGGAATTTACAACTGCGGCTCGAAGGGAACCAGAGATGGCTCAAACGCAAAATCGAATGCAGCAGACCGGCTCGGTCACGCGTAGTGGCGTTGCGATCGACGAGGGTCTGCGCGCGTACATGCTCGGCGTGTACAATTATATGGCGGCCGGGATCGGCCTGACCGGCCTCGTCGCCTACGCGCTCTACGCGATGGCGACGACGACGGACCCGGCTCTGGCGGCTGCCACCGTGGGCAAGGGCAAGATGCTGACGTCGTTCGGCGTGCTTCTCTATACGAGCCCCTTGAAATGGGTGCTGGCGTTTGCGCCCTTGGCATTCGTGTTCTTTTTCGCGGCTCGCGCGCACCGCATGAGCGTCGGGGCCGCGCAAGCGTCGTTCTGGGTCTATGCCGGCCTCGTTGGCGCGTCGATCTCGGCGATCCTCCTGGTCTTCACCGGCACCTCGATCGCGCAGGTGTTCTTCATCTCGGCCGCCACCTTTGCTGCGCTCGCAGCCTGGGGCTACACGACCAAGACCGATCTGTCGGCGTGGGGCGCGTTCCTGTTCATGGGTCTTGTCGGCATCATCATCGCCTCGATCGTGAACCTGCTCTTCCTCGAGAGTTCGGCGGTTCAGTTCGCCGTGTCGGTGCTGGGCGTTCTGATCTTTGCGGGTTTCACGGCCTACGACAACCAGCGTATCAAGGACGACTACTACGCTTTCGCCCACGACGAGACGCTGGCTGCCAAGGCATCCGTGTTCGGTGCGCTGGTGCTTTATCAGGACTTCGTCGGTCTGTTCATCAACCTGCTGACGCTGTTCGGCGATCAGGAATAAAGGGCAGTGCCAGCGACAATGAACGAAAGGCCCTGCATTGGCGGGGCCTTTTTCATAAGGCGCGGCTCGGGATCGAACGCGGGGCAGCTTCTTCAGCCGGTGGCCGGCACCAGCCGCACGCCCCGCTCGAGAACAGCCAGCACGCGGCCCAGGTCATGACCGCGCTTCAGAACGAGTCCGGCAGGTGCCACAACGCTATAGGCACCCTGCCGTTTGGCCAGGCCCGGGCATTTCTCGATGCGGAAAAGAGGGTATTCGCTGGTGCGCCGGAACACCGAGAACACGGCCTTGTCGGCACTCAGATCCAGGGCGTAGTCGCGCCAGTCACCCGCTGCGACCCTGCGGCCGTACACAGCCATGATGGCATCGAGTTCCTGCCTGTCGAAGCTCGTGACGCGCTCAAAATCTCGACCCGAGTTTGGAGGGGCTTTCGTGACCCCAGACCGGCCCGCTACACGCGGGCGCAGAACTATCGGCTCGGATTCGCTCAAGGGCGCCTCCCAATGGTCGGTGAAACATGATCACTCCGAAAGAGTAGAATTTCAAGATCGGCGACCAGATCAACTCCTGTAACATCGGGATATATTTTTCACACGGGGGCCACAATCCGATCCTCAAGGGGCCCCAATGACCTGCGACAAGAGCAGCATCGGTTCTGGCCCGGTCCATTGCTTACGGCCTCGGAATTCAGCCCCCCAATCCCCCTTCCGAGACGGCTTCTCCGTGGACCGGGCCCTTTTTGCGCCCAAGACACGGCGAGCAGCGCAGGCGAGAGCCAACCGGAAGAAAAGCCTCGAGAATTCCATCAGCTGGTCAACCCACGGCCGCATTTGGGCGAGACGCTCCGCACGTTGCCACAGGGCCTGGCGCCGGATCACTGAAGCGCGGCTTACGCCTCCAAGCCCGCCGCGCCGCGGTCCGAGTGCCAGGCCCATCGGGCAATGTCTCCCGAAGTGCTCTTGCACGCTAACTCCATCGAGGACACGGGCCGGATCCCCGCCGGCCCGTTGTCTTTTCAAGTCGCCATCGGCTGGGCTATGGGCTGTTTCCCATCTTGGCGGGAGGGCATCACAGGGCATGGCACGACGCGCGACGACGGCGAATCGAAAGGGCGGCACGCGCCGCCCGCAGAACAAGACAGTCGAAGCTCGCAATCCGCTCCTTCAAGTCTGGCGCGGACCGTTTGCGGGGCCGCCTTTCGGCAACATCGAGCCACACCACTTCGAGCCCGCGTTCGAAGCCGCACTCAGCCGGCACCGGACCGAGATCGGATCGATCGCCAAGAACGCCGCCCCGCCCACGTTCGCCAATACGATCCTGGCTCTCGAGAAGAGCGGGCGCCTCCTGAGCCGCGTTGCGAGCGTGTTCTTCAATCTCTCGAGCGCAGATACGAGCAATGCGCTTCAGGCCATCGAGCGGCGCATAGCGCCGAAGCTCGCGCGCCACGAGAGCGCCATCCATCTCAACCGCGGCCTGTTCCGGCGCATCGACGATCTCTACCGGCGCCGCGACCGGCTGAAGCTCGGTGCCGAGGAGCGCCGGGTTCTCGAGCGGACGCACACGGCCTTCGTGCGTGCGGGCGCGCGGCTCGGGCGGAAAGACAAGAAGAGGGTCGCCGCCATCAATGCCCGCCTCGCTGAACTCGTCACGCGATTCTCGCAGAACGTGCTCTCGGACGAGCAGTCCTGGCACCTTTTTCTCGAAGGTGAGGCGGATCTAGCCGGATTGCCGGAGCCTTTGCGCGCCGGTGCCGCCGAGGCCGCCAGAGCGCTCGGCAGACCTGGCGGGCACGCGATCACGCTCGCACGCTCGAGCGTCGAGAGCTTTCTCCAGTTCTCCGAGCGGCGCGACTTGCGCGAGGAAGCCTTCAAGGCCTGGATCGGGCGCGGCGAGGCCAGGCCGGCAACGGACAATACCGGCATCGTAAGGGAGGTGATCGCACTCCGCAAAGAGCTGGCGCGATTGCTCGGTTACCAGTCGTTCGCGCACTTTGTGCTCGAGGACACGATGGCAAAGTCGCCGTCCGCTGTTCGCAACCTGTTGGACGAGGTGTGGGGGCATGCTGTGCGCCGCGCAAAGGAGGAGCGCAGCAGCCTCGAGGAGATCGCGCTTAAAGAGGGCGGCAATTTCAGGCTCGCAGCCTGGGATTGGCGCTTCTATGCGGAGAAAGAGCGCAAGGTGCGGTTCGATTTCGACGAGGCAGAGGTTCGCCCCTACCTCGAGCTCGACAGGATGATCGCGGCGGCGTTCGACACGGCCCGGCGGCTGTTCGGGCTCTCATTCAAGGAGAGTAGTGACGTGCCGCGCTACCATCCCGACGTGCGCGCGTGGGAGGTCAAGGACCGGAACGGCGCCCATCGGGGCCTGTTTCTCGGCGACTACTACGCACGACCGTCGAAGCGCTCGGGAGCGTGGATGTCGAGCTACCGCGATCAGCACAAGCTCGGCAAAGGCGCGCGCCCGATCATCGTCAACGTCATGAGCTTCTCCAAGGGATCGGACGGTGAGCCGGCGTTGCTGTCGTTCGACGATGCGCGGACGCTGTTTCACGAGTTCGGCCATGCGCTGCACGGCCTATTGTCGGATGTCACCTACCCGTCCATCTCGGGCACCAACGTACCACGCGATTTCGTCGAGCTGCCCTCGCAGCTTTATGAGCACTGGCTTCAGCGTCCCGAGGTGATGCGCCGATTTGCAGTTCATTACCGGACCGGACGACCGATGCCCGAAGGGCTGATCTCTAAGCTCGAGAAGGCGCGCACGTTCAACCAGGGCTTCGCTACCGTCGAATATGCGGCGTGTGCCATCGCCGACCTCGAGCTCCACACCTTGGAGGAGCCCGATGGGCTCGATTGCGGACGGTTCGAGCGGGAGCTTAAGAGCCGCATCGGCATGCCGCCGGAGATCGTCATGCGCCACCGCATTCCTCACTTTCTGCACATCATGGGCGGCTATGCGTCGGCCTACTACAGCTATCTCTGGTCGGAAGTGATGGACGCGGACGCGTTCGAGGCCTTCGAGGAGGCAGGTGACGTGTTTCATGCGCCGACCGCGGCGCGGCTCAGAGAGTTCATCTATGCGGCGGGCAACAGGCGCGACCCGCTCGAAGCCTATGTCGCCTTTCGCGGCCGCCCGCCCGCCATCAGCGGCCTCATGAAAAAGCGCGGGTTCGCCCGTTGATAGGTCGATCGGGCTAACGTCGGAGGACGGCCGCGCCGGCGATAGGTCCCAGTCCGTTCTCTTGAATGAGCACGGCGGCGGAATCGGCTCCTTCCGTAAGGGAGGCCGGCATCTCGACCTCGAGGCGAAAGGCCTGACCGTTGCAGCGGCCGATCGGGGAAAGGCTGCGGACGATGTTGGTGTAGGACAAGGTCCGTCCCCGGTTCTCGCCGCGCTCGATCACGACATCGGCCGAGGGCGTGAATGTGACGAGCCAGACGGTGGCCTCGCCGGCGTCGCCGCCGTGTGTGCCGGGTCCGGCATCGACAATGAGATTTCCGTCCTTGATCTCGAGGCTTACGGGAATGTGCAACCGGCTGGCCTCTTTCGATGTCGCCGCGATTGCGCGATCGATGGCCGCCCTGTCGTAGGCCGGAGCTTCGGCGGTGCCGTTCACCACCACTTGCGGCGTGTAGACGGAGCGGGACCCGAAGGCGCGGGCGTAGCTCCTCTGCCGCTCCGAGTGGGCGGGCGAGCCGAACGTGTCTTTCCAGCCGATGTAATCCCAGTAGTCCACGGGCAGCGACAGGGCCAGAACGCCAGGCTCGGACGCAAAGCGGCGCAGAAGGGCGTCGGCCGGCGGGCACGACGAGCAACCTTGACTCGTAAAGAGCTCGAGCACGGCCCGCACGGGCCCGCCGGGCATAGTCCGTCCGCCGCGAAGTGGCTCCGCCTCACCCCCCGTGGCTCCGAAGAGCAGCGTCAGCGAAGCGAGGATCAGACTTACGGGCAGGCTCTGCATGCGGCCGGACCTCCGTCACAGGAAGCCGGCTGCCAAATGCCGGCCTTCGCTCTACGGCTCTGACCGGCGTCCGGTTTCACTATGCGGCTTTGCGAGGGACCGTTGCCGAGATGATCGGGAACCATGCAATGAAGGTGGCGCCTGCGCCCGGCGTGGTCTCGATCCTGAGACCGCCGCCGTGCTGCTCGAGGATCTTCTCCACGGCCGGCACGCCGAGACCCACACCGAACGACTTGGTCGTGAACAACGGCTCCCTTATCCTGGCAAGGTTCTCCGGCGTGATGCCGGGTCCATTGTCGGCAACGCTCAGCTCGATGACATCGCCGCTGCGCCGCGTCGAGATGTGGATCTGGGGATTGTCGGTGACCGATTCACCCGCCTTGCCCTTGCCGACCATCGCTTCCGAGGCATTCGACAGCAGATTGATCAAGACACGGCGCATGCGGTCGCCATCGAAGGCGCTTTCGAGACCGTCCAGTCCGAGATCGAATGTGATCCTCACCTCAGGCGGCAAGCTCTTCTGCTCTTCGTCCACCGTGTGGCAGACCCACTGGTCGACATCGGACGTTTTCAGCGTCGGCGCCTTCGAGCGCGCAAAATCGAGGAGCTCGGTGATGATCTTGTCGCAGCGGGCAATGCCACTGTTGATACGCCCGATGGGAGCCTCGAGGTCGAGCCCCTTGTCCTTGATCTTGCGCTCGACGAGGTAGGTCGCGGTCTTGACCGTGCCGAGAGGATTGCGAATTTCGTGGGCGACAGTCGCGGTGAGCTGGCCGAGCTGCGCGAGCTTGCCCTTGCGCACGATCTCGTCCTGCGCCTCCTTGAGCTTCAGAATATTGTTGGCAAGCTCGACGTTGAGATCGGTGACGCGGCCGTTGGCGGCCTGCAGCATCTCGATGTGAGTGGCGAGATCGGTCTTGAGCTTCTCGATCGCAACGGCGACGAGACCGGCGCCCAGAACAAAGGCAGTGACGCCGACCACGCTGATGGCGACGAGGACGGCGTCGATGTTGGCGTTCTCGACGACCCGGGTCGGATCAGGAATGATGGTCGCGGCGCCCATCGCCGTGAAGTGCACGCCGCAGATCGCGGCAATCAGCATGGCACTCGCGGCCGCGACGCCTTTGCCCGGTCCAAGCTGCCGGTAGGTCACAAGCGCGGCGGGCGTCAACGTGATGCCGACGACGAGCGTCGCTGCGGCCAGCGTCGGATCCCAATCGATCCGGCCCGGCACGATCAGGGCCTGCATGCCCATGTAGTGCATGCCGGCGATGCCAAGACCGATGATCGCGCCGCCTGCACCGGCGCGCTCGGCAGCACTCATGTGCGTGAGGCGATTGCCGAAAGATCCCAGAGGTCCGTTGGGGCGGATGAGGAGGACATGCCCCTCTGCAGCGATCCAGTAGCCTGCCAGCGTCGCGATGGTGGCAAGGAGGAGCGAGGCGAGCATCAGCGAAATGTCGATGCCGACGCGAATGCCGGCGTCATAGCCGAGCATGGCGACGAAATGTGTGGCCCAGATTCCGGCCGCGGTGCAAATGCCCGCCAGCCCCAGCCACACGAGGCGTCGCGTGTCGCGGGCATCCTGTGCGTGATTGAGAATGCGGAAGGAGGAAACGATCGTCGCTGTGCAGACGAGTGCGGCGAGCACGACCAGTCGCCAGTCGTGCTCGTTCGTCAGGCAAGCCAGGACGCGATACATCGAGACCCCTCGAAGTCGACATAAATACGAGACGAGTATTGTGTTTGGAGATGAAAGCTCCGTTCGGAAATATGGTTACCGGGTTCTTTTTCGGTCCTGCGATCGCTACACGTAGCATCATTGAACGGACATAGTCACTTCGCTTTAACACGTCTTGGTGGGAGAGCGGTCGCGCTCGGCGATCATGAACCAGCTCGCCCCCACAAGAGGGTCGTTCCAGATGCGCCGCCACCGGAATCCGGCCTTCTCGTAGGCACGCACGGCGCGCTCGTTGCGGACAGAGGGAAACACACAGACGGCCACCGCCAGTGTCGTGGCGAACACCTCCTCCTTGAGCTGCAGAAGGGCGGCCTGTCCGACGCCCTTGCCCCGGTGCCTCTCATCGGCAACGAAGAGGTCGAGATCCCAGGTGCCGGGCTCGAGGTCGTCGGGCAGGCTCTCGCCCCACAGCGTGGCATCGACCGCATGACAGTAGCCGACCGGAACGCCGTCCGCCTCGATGATCCGGCACATGGCATGGCGCGAATTGAGTGCGATGTTGACTTCCGCCTCCGTTGCGGAAAGCGGCCCCCACCAGCTCTGGATGTCTTCGCGCGCGAGCCAGGCGCGGATCATGTCCCAATCCGCCCGCCTCGCGGGCCGCAGCCGGATGCACTGTTGCGGACCTGCCGCACGAGCCGTGTCTGTCATGAGTGAAGACTAACGCAACCGGACCGTGACGCGGTCGACCTGCCCGTTGGCATCCACAACCTGCATTTTGACGAACCCGCGGCCGGAGGGCCGCCAGGTCACGTCGCGCGCGTTGGGATCGGACTCGATGGGAGCCCCGTCGACGAGCCAGGTGAGCGGCAGCGCGCCGCCATCCGCCTTGAGGACCAGGGGCTCGTCCTCTCGCTCCTCGACGTCGAGCTCGGAGCGGTCGGGCGGGAAAGAGATCAGCACCGGGGGCTCGCGATAGGCGCCCTGCGCGATCGCCTCCTCGGCGCCGCCGAAACGCTTCAGAGGCTGCGGCAGAGCTGCGCCCGAGGCGATTAGGGCGCCGTTCGGGGCCGGCTTCAGCGGCGCACGCCTGGTGCTGATCCGCTGGAAGGCGTCGAACATGATGGGTGCGGCGGCCGTTCGGCCAAGCATTCCCGGTGTGGGAGCGGCATCGGGCCGGCCGACCCACACAGCGACCGTGTGGCGGCCGTCGTAGCCGATGGCCCAGGCGTCACGATATCCGTACGAGGTTCCGGTCTTGTAGGCGATCGCGCCGGATTTGGTGTTGGCGGGAACCGGCGCGTCCTTGAGGATGTCCGTCACGTACCACGCGGCCACGGGAGAGAGCAGACGGCGGCGGAGCGCGTCGCGCTGCAAGGCGGCCTTCTCGACGCCTGCCCTTGTCTCCTTGCGCCAGGAGAGCGTGACGGGCGCGCCGCCCCGCGCGAGGCCGGCGTAAAGTTGCGTCAGGTCCTCTAACCGCATGCCGATGCCGCCGAGACCGACGGCCAGCGAGGGAAGCGCTTCTTTCGGCAGCACGGCGGAGAGCCGGGCACGGCGCATGCGCGCGGTAAGCCTTTCCGGGCCGACTGCCTCCAGAACCTTCACGGCCGGAACGTTGAGCGACAGGCCGAGCGCCTCGCGCACGGTGACCGTTCCATGAAACGTCTCGTCGAAGTTCTGCGGAGCGTAGGTGCCGAAGCGCGTGGGGCGGTCCTCGATCAGCGTTTCGGGATGAGCGAGGCCCGCCTCGAAGGCGAGACCGTAGATCATGGGCTTCAAGGTGGAGCCCGGCGAGCGGATGGCCTGCACCATGTCGATGGCGCCGAAACGCTCATTGTCGAGGTAGCTAGCCGAGCCGACATAGGCGATCACCTCACCCGTGGTGTGGTCGGCCGCCATGATGGCTGCGGAGATCTTGGGGCCCATGAGCCTGATCTGCTCGGCGACGAGCGCCTCGAGCGCTGCCTGGACATCGCGGTCGAGGGTCAGGCGGTGGATCGATTTTGCCGGCGCGAGCGCGACCTCGCTTTCGGATAGGTGCGGGGCGAGCTTGGGAAAGGCGCGCCGCTCACCCGGCACGCGCTCGTCCTTGGCGCGCTGGGCTTCTGCCGCAGAGATCACGCCGGCAACGACGGCGCGATCCAGGACGCGGTTGCGGGCCCGCTCGGCGGCTTCCGGATTGCGATCGGGACGCCGCGTCTCGGGCGACTGCGGCAGGGCGACCAGGAGAGCCGCCTCTCCGACAGATAGCCGGCGCGGCTCCTTGCCGAAATAGGCGAGCGAGGCCGCGCGCACGCCCTCGATGTTGCCACCGAAAGGCGCAAGCCGCAGGTAGAGGCGGAGGATGTCCTCCTTGCTGAGCCTCTCCTCGAGCTGGAGCGCGCGCACCATCTGCCGAAGCTTCCCGGTGCCCGTTCGCTCGTGCTTGCCTTCGAGGAGGCGCGCGACCTGCATGGTGAGAGTCGAAGCACCCGATACGATGCGTCCGTGACGCGCGAGCTGACCGGCGGCTCGCGCGAGCGCTCGCAGATCGACGCCGCCGTGCCGAAAGAAACGGCTGTCCTCGAACGCCATCAGGATGGCGAGATAGCGCGCATCCACGTCCTCGGGCTCGAGCGGCAGCCGCCAGTGTCCGTTCGGCGTCGTGAAGGCTCTGAGCAGGTGGCCATTGCGATCGAGGACGGTCGTCGACAGGGCGTCGGCGATTTCGAGCGGCGGCGGCCCCATCCGATGCTTGGCGACGACAACAGCAGCGTAGCCGGCAGCAGAGAAGGCGAGTGCCAGGCCGCCGAGCCAGGCGCCGGCGCGGCGCCACCCCCGCCCCTTGGCGGGAAGGAGGGCAGCCGCGTGGCCGGACTTTCTGGACCGAAGCAGCATCTCTGGCCTCTACTGCTGCGGGGTGATGGTGAGCGTGCCGCCGGCAGTGCGTGCATAACGCTCGGGCCGGTACATGTCCTCGACCGTCGCGGCCGGGTGCACGAGCTTGCCGGGCGTCACGGCGCGGACGATGTAGGCGACCGTTGCGGTGCTCTTCGCATCGCTCGCTTCCTCCGTGGTGTCCGCCGCGCCGCCGGTGTCGTTCTCGGCCGAGTTTTCGGAGCTGTTGTCGTCGCTCGTGCCGTCGTCCGAGGTTTCGGAGTCGCTCGAGCCCTTCGCCGCGAGATTGAAGGCGGCCACGAAGCGATCGTCGCGGAACTCCGAATGCTCCGGCCTGATGTCGCTCGTGAGCCAGTCGAGAGTCTTGACGTCACCGCTGTCGACGAGCTTCGGATTCTCGATCTCGAGACCGGCCGGCAGCCGGTCGACGAGCAGCACGCGGCCGTGGTCCTCGTCGCTCTCGATCTTGACGACCGCAACGAGGCGCTCGTTCTGGCCAATCTGGCCCGCGCCGCCCGCCGCGCTCCTCATCTCGACCGGCGTTCCGTCGAGCTTGTAGTAGCTGCGCTCGATGTTGAAGCCTTTCGAGATGGCCGGCTCGGGATTGAGGCCGGCGCCGATGACGGTGACGACGGCATCGACCGCCGTCGCGCCGCCGTTGGTCACGGTGACGCCCTTGGCCAGATCCTCAGGCGAAAGCGAGCGCAGGATCGAGCCCTCGACCGGCACGCCGCCGAGGCTCAGCTTGGTGCCCTTCGCCTCGTCGCCGAGCGCCTTGGCGGCCAGCAGCATCCAGGCCTGCTCCTGGGTCGAGGTGTAGGACCGGGTATGGTAGGCCTCAGCGATGACGTTGACGAGACGCGGCGCCTCGGACTTGGCGATGTTGGCCTCGGAGGTCAGCGCCACCAGCGCCGCGCCGTCTCTGAGCGAGGAGCCGTAATCATCGCGCGCCGCGGTGATCTTGGCCTTGACGTCGACGTCGAAGGAGGCGAGCGCCGCCTTGAACGCCGCTTCGGCGCGCGGCTTGTCGCCGAGCATGGCAAGGGCCGCTCCGATCTGGGCCTGGGCGAGCGGCGTTGCGAAGCGGTCGAGACGCGTATCGGCGTAATAGCGAAGCTCGCCAATCGGCGCGCGGCCATTGCGTGCGAGCACATAAAGTGCGTAGGCGCGATCCTCGCCGCCCGTCTCGAAGTCCTGGGCGTTGGCGATGAAGTTCGCGAGCCGGTCGAGCGCCTGGCTGAACGGCACCGGACGAACCTCGAAACCCGTCTCCTTGGCGCGCGTCAGGAAGTCCGTGACGTAGCTCGTGAGCCACAGGTCTGCCGCGCCCGGACCCCAGGCACCGAACGCACCCGAGCTGTCCTGCATCTCGAACACGCGATTGACGGCCTTCTGGATGCGATCCTTGAGCTCCTTGTCGGACGCAAGGCCGATCTGAGAGGCCACCGCGTTGACGTAGAGCAGCGGCAGCGCTCGCGACACCGTCTGCTCGGCACAGCCATAGGGGTAGCGGTCGAGCTGGGTGAGCAGGCCCGCGACGTCCATGCGCGCCGTCGGACCGACGTTGAGGTTGACGCGCGTGCGGCTTTCGATGAGGCCCGCGACGAGGTCCCTGTTGAGCGTGAGCTTGCCGCCCTTCGCTGCGAGCTCCTTGATGGTGACGCGGCGGATATCGCCGGCCGGCGGCTTCACGTCGAAGGTCAACGTGCGATGCACGTCGACGCCGTCCGCACCGGATACGCGCACCGTGTAGGTAAGCTGACCGACTCCGGCCGGCTTCACGACCACCTGATCCGATTTCCGCTCGCCGGACCTCAGGACGATGTCACGCTCTGCAAGGCTGACAGCCTCGCCCTTGGCGCCGGGGGCAGGCTCACCGTCAACGGTGAGCCTGTAGGTGCCGGATTGAGCATCGACATTGTGCACTGAGAGGTCGAGCCGGACCTCGTCGCCGAGCGTCAGGAAGCGCGGCGCGGACGCGGTCAGCGCCACGGCATCGCGCACGATCACGTCGCTTGTGCCATGGCCGATCTTGTCCTTGCTCCAGGCCACCGCCATGACGCGCACCGTGCCGTTGAAGTCGGGCAGCGCGAACTCGACCTTGGCCGTGCCGTCCGCCTCGACGCGTACGATGCCCGAGTGGAACGCCACGGTTTCCTCGACCGGCGGGCTGCCCTGCAGCCCGGCGCTTTCCATGGCGTCGCCGCCCGAGCGGGCCTTGCCGCGCTCGGCGCGCATGCCATCGATGAGGCGGCCATAGAAGTCGCGCACCTCGACGCCAAGCTTGCGCTGCGCGTAGAAATGCTTCTCGGGCGCCGGCACCTGGTAGCGCGTGAGGTTCAGAATTCCGACGTCGACTGCCGCGACCGCTACGCGGGCTTCCTCGCCCGCCGCGAGCCCCGAGAGCTTCACCGGGACGGTGAGCGTGGAGCCCGACTTGATCTTAGATTCTGTGCCGAGCGCGACATCGAGCGTACGCTTCGATTGGTCGATGCCGATCCAGGTGACGCCCAGCGCGCGGCTCGGCATGCGCTTCGCCTGCTCGTCCATCGGGCGATAGAGGAGAACGGTCGCGTAAGCGCCTGGGCCCCAGGCCGCATCGACCGTGATCTCGACCTCGCCGCCGCCTTTGGCGATCTCGACCTCCTCGAGGTCGAGCAGACCGGAGCCGAGCACCGCGACGAGCGCCTTGCCGCCGCTCTTGGAGGCGACGCGGAGCTTGGCGGTGTCTCCAGGCTGATAGCCGGCCTTGTCGAGGCCGACATCGAGGATTTCCGGGCTGTCGGCTGTCTCGTCACCGGCGTACCAGCCGGCATTGAACACGACGCTGGTCGCGAGCTTACCCGCTTCCGGCCAGGACACCTCGAGCCGGTAGCGGCCGTAGCGGGTATCCATGGCGAGCTTGGCCGGGCTTCCGGCGGCGACATCGAGGGTGCCGTCCTGAACCTTGCGCTTCAAGGTCTGCGTCTCGTAGGACCACGATCCGTCGCGGCTGTACCATTGCCAGGACGTCTCGAGCCTGACGAGCTGCCAGACGAGACCCTTGGCGTCCGCGGGCTTGCCGGATTCGTCGAGCACGACGACGTCGAACAGGGCCTTCCCACCTTCATTGAGCGAGAGGTTGGCAAAGCCCGGCTTCAGTCCGATGCGCGCCTCCTTGAGATCGACCGGAACCGTCACGGTTCGCTCGATGGTACGCCCGCCGTTTTCGCGCAGACGCAGGATGACGTCGGCTTCGAGCGGGCGTGCGGTGCGGTTCACTGCCGGCAGCAGAACCGGGACGCTGGCGAGGCCGTCGTCACCGGTCGATGGCAGGCCTTCGAGCGCCTGACGGACCGGGGTGATCTTCTCGTCCGCGTCGCCGAACAGGTATCCGTCGAGCCCCTCGAGCGGCTTCGTGCCCTCCTTGACGACGATATCGCCCTCAATACTCAATCCCGCTGCCGGCGGTCCGTAGAGGTAGCGGCCGGCAAGCTTCACCTCTCTGATCTCCTCCGGGGCGAGCACCGTGCTCTTGGCGTCGAGCGTCATATCGAGGCGCTCGGGCACGTAGTCCTCGACCAGGAACGTCGCCTGAGTGATGGGGTCATCCTTGGGATCGGCGTGGAGCTTGACGCGCCATGTGCCGGTCATCGCCGTGTGATTGAGGCCGAGGCGCACGGAGCGTCCGCCGAGGCCCTGGTCCGCGAGCGTGTAGCGCACGTGCTCCACGCCGTCGGGGCGCGTCACGATGAGCGTAACGGGGAGCGAGGCGGCCACACCGGCGCCATCGCGCACGATGGCCGTGAAGCTCACATCCTCGCCGGGACGATAGACGCCGCGCTCCGTATAGACGAAGCCGTCGAGCGGACCGGGGGGCTCGCGGCCCTTGACGCCGCGATCCGACAGATCGAACGCGTTCTGGGTGAGATCGAGGAAGGCGTACTCGCCCTCACCGTTCTCGGCGACAAGGACGGCCGGTGCGAGACCGCCGCTGCCCTTGGCGAGGCCCGCTTCGAAGCGCGCGTAGCCGCGCTCGTCGGTCTTGGCCGTGCCCAGCACCTCGTTGTTGCGTGCCACCAGCTTGACGCTGGCGCCCGCGAGCGCCTTCGTCTCGGCGAGCGAGCGGACGAAGGCATGAATGCCGTCGTCGCCGGTAAAGGCCGTGAGGCCCATATCCGAGACGATGAACCACTGGGTGGCGATGTTGTTGTAGCTTTCCTCGCCGTCCTCGCTGCCGGACGACGGGCTCGCGATCATGGCGTAAGCGCCGGGCGCGAGCGCGCCGATCGCCTCATTGACCGGGAAGGCGGTCGTCACCTCCTCGTTGAGCTTGCTGGCGACGTCCATCGTGCCTTCGTAGACGCGCTGACCCGTTCGCTCGCGCAGCGTCTCGAGATCGTAGCCGTAGAGCTGGCGGTCGAAATCGCCGTTGCCGAGCGCCGTCGCGAGGCTGCGGTCGCCGACACGATAGACCTCGACGGCTACCTGGCTCGTGTTCACGGTGACCACGGGAATGCCCTGCTGGCCGCGCGTAGGAAGCACATAGCCCTTGCCGGAAAAGCGCACGAGCGGCTTTCGGTCGGGAACATAGACCGCGAGATTGAGGGGTTTCTCGAGCGCTTCGCCGACGTCGGACGGCAGACCGGCGCGAACCTGGATCTCGTAGCGCTGGCCGTGTGCAAGTCCCTCGACACAAAGCTGCTGACCTTCCGGCGCGACCGCCTCGGGGTCTTTGCCGCCGATCGAGACGTACTTTGCGAAATCGATCTGTCCGCGGCCGAGGCTCTCCGAGAACTGGATGCACACGCGGGGCGAGGCCGTGTCCGAATCGGCCGTGTAGTCGGTCATGCGGAAGCCGTGCTCGGCGCGAAGCTTCTCGTAGGCCTCGCGCACCTTGGACTCCTCGACGAGGGCGAGGCTCGACTTCAGGCTATCGATCGCGGGGCGCCACATGGCGCGGCGCACCAGGCCCTCGCTCATGACAGCGAGCGCCTTGGATTTGAGGTCTGGCGTGGTGGCACGCTCGTAGGCGCGGTAGGCTGCGGCGGAGGCGTTGACCGGAAGATCGTAGCGCTCGCTGCCCTTCTCGGGGTCGGCTGTGATGGCGAGCAACGCCTTCGCTAGCCCGAGCCAGCCGTCGGCATTCTTGGGCTCAGCCGCGACGGCGCTGGCGAAGCTCGCCGAAGCTGCGCGAGGATCGGTAGCTAGCGCCCGCTCGCCGGCACTGCGGAGCTCGGCCGCCTTGCGGCCGCCGGGCTTCCAGTTAGCGAGGACGTAGCTTTCGTAGCGATCGGCATCGAGCGAAATGCCTTTATGGGCAAACGGGCGTTCGCCGGCCGTGGCGGCCGATACGGCCGCGAGGTGCACGGCGACGAGTGAGAGAAGGAGGCTGAGGATGGCGCGCATGGCTCGAAATCCTGAGGAGGGTACCGGATCAAGTCGATCGGACTACCTGATTGCACGAGCGAATTATGTTTCGGTAACGGCGGCCGCGTGAAGCCCAACAAGGGCCAAAGTCGGGAGTGAGCCGGTAGCGGGGCCGATACCGGAAATTGCCGGGAGATACGCACATGTGCCGCTGTTCGCGCGGAGCTGAGCCGCATCGGCACAATACACCGGAAAATTAAGACCTTATTAACAAATCAGTGGCGCGTTGCGGCCGAGATGGGACCGTTGGCTCCTGTGATCGCGATGGCGGGGTCGACCAGATCCGGAACAAACGATTGGGTGAGCGTCCTTGCCGGCGGTACGTGAGCGATCGGCTGGGCCGCCGCCCACAGCTTTTCGAACGCGCGCAAGGCCCAGGCCACGTCCTCGGTGCAGCCTTCGCCATAGCATTCGTAGGCATCGCGCTTGGCCGGATCGCGGCGCATGCAGTCGCCGATCCACAGCGTGCCCGAGCCCATCACGAGCTGCTCGTGGGCGTCCAGGAGCCGGGGGTCGGTCACGTGGCGGATGACGGCCACGCGGTCGAGGCTCTCGATCGTCTCCGAGGAGGCCAGGCCGTCGATGCGGGCGAGAACGATGTGGAGCGTGATGCCGGCCTGAATGAGCTCGTTGGCAAGGCCGGCAAGGGCCTGCGCCACCGGACTTGCCAAAGAGAGGGTCACCAGATGGTAGCGCAGAGGCGCCAGGCCCGCCGCTCCGGTCTGCTGGGAGATGTCTTTTTGGATGAACTCCTTGAGGTACGCCTCCTTGTCCTCTTTCCTCACGACATTCATGCGGGGGGAGGGCGTTGGGAGCATCGTCAGGTGTCCTGGTCTTCGCGGGCAAGGGCCGGCCGGGCCGGCCGGTTCCCGCGTTTTTCTTGTTGCCCCCATTAAGCGGGCAATAGGGTTAAGCAACGGTTAACCGTTGAAGCGATTTCGGCCGGTTCCTCCAAAGTCTTGCGGCTCATCACTCGGCGGCCTCCGGTTTGAACCGGCGCACCAATGTGACGTCCGTCTCGCTCCAGTCGTTTTCGCCGGTCTCCTTGGCGGAATCGGACCTTCGGGCTCCGCTATCCACAGTCTCGATGGCGGCGGAACGATCGGGGAGGGCAAGGATCGAGTTGATTTCAGATCCTGACTCTGCCTCGGGCTCCGCAGCCGGTTGCGGTCGCTCGGTTGTCAGGCCGAAACCGTCTCCTTGTGACGCGGCGCGGGCCAAGAGGCTCGGCAGGCGCGACTGCAACGCGGCCTCTGAAAGGGGAATGGTCACCGTTTCGCGCCTGAGCACGAGGTCGATGCCCGTCTCTGCGGCGGCGGATGATTCAGCGCTGGCAGCTTCATCACGACAAGTGGCGGGTTGGCGCACGACCATCATGGTTGCGGGCTTCGCCTCGGCGGCTGGTGCCGTATTCGAATTGGCCGGCACGGCAATGGGCGCCTCCAACGCGTCAGGAGCCCGCTGCTCGAGCTCGGCGCGCGCACTCCTCGCATAGCTGCCGAATCCGGAGAAGCGGGCCGGCGGGCTCTCCGCGGCCTCTGGCGCCGGCTTGGCCGCTGTCCCAGCGGCTGTGTGCCTGTCCCACTCGCGATCGGCGGGGTTGCGCATAACGCGGCGCCCGGGGAAGGCGATCGGGCCATTGGCCACTTTGAGGGAGGCGCGCGCATCTTCGGCGGGCACATCGTGGGCCGTCATCGGCGGCCGGACCAGCCCGGCTCTCTCGCGAGGCGAATCGCCCCGGGAGAACGGGGGATCCCGTGGGACGACGAGCGCGCTCGTCTCCATCAGGCCGCGCCGGCGTTTCTCATCGTCGGCGCGCCGCGCGGCTCCCATGACCGCGCCCAGGATGATCTCGGACCACGCACCCTTGCGGAACCGGTACACCCGGAAGGCTTCCGCGTCGGCGAACTTCGAGCCCTGCCTGCGCAACTTCTTCTGCACCTTGCCGGTGAAGGGGGTCCAGGTGCGCGTGAAGATGCGCTCCTTCTCGAAGCTCGCGAACAGGTTGGCGAGAAGCTGGGCCTCGAGGCGGAGCTGCTCGCGCTGCTGGGGGTTCATGCGGGGCGGAGCATCGAGGGGCACCGCGACGTAATAGTCGCCGTTGAGATCGAACACGACATGACGGAACAGCTCGAAGCTTTCGCGGACCTCGCGATCGCGATGGATATCGTTGAAACGCGACAGGATCTCGATCACCGGCCCGCGCTCCGCTTCCCGCATCTTGGGAACGAGGCCATGGAGCCGGTTCATCGGCCGGCCGATCGAGACCAGCAATAGACAGATATCGACGAAGATGGCGACGGCGAGCGGCACATAATCGCGCTTCGAAAGACCGCCTCCTTCCGGCTGCTGCAGCCGGTCGGTGGGCGCGCTCGTCTCGACGGACTGCACCGCCCTCTTCTGCAGCTCACGCAATTCGTCAGCCGACGGGGGGAGCTTGAAGGATAATAGTCCATAGAACGTGGCCGTGAGGCGCCGGAAGGCCTCGATGGTCGCCTCCGAGCCTTCGACGGCTGCGATCTCCGGCTTCTTGAGCTCGGGGAGCTGGTCGATGGCGCGGACGGCACCCTTCAAGGCCTGCTGGAGCTGCGGGTCGGGGCACACGAAGCCGCCGCTCCTGGGATCGCCGAAGGTGCTCTTGTCTGAGCGATCGGAAAGATCGGTCCTGAGCTGCTTCAGTTGGGGATCGGTGCGAAAGGCGTTGAAGCCGGTCACCGTCATGTCGAGCTTGCGCGAGAGCGCCTTCATGAACTCGTTGCGCGTGCCGGTCTTGGCGTCGAAGGTCGATTTGTCGGCGCTGGCGATCTTGGCGAGATCGGCGTTCAGAGCCGTCATCTCGGTCTTGACGGCTTCGACCCGGCCTTTGACGAGCTCGGACGCGAACGAGAACCGGCTCGCGTCCTCGTCGCGCATTTTGCGGCGGGGACCGTCGCCCGGCTTGGAGTTGGGACACGAGGTTCCCTTGGCCCGCTCCAGCTCGGCCTTCTCGCGCGACACGGCGGCGAGCTGAACGAGCGTCGCGTCGAGCTGCTCGAGTCGGGTCGAGGCGGCGTGGAGTGAGCCTTGCACCTGAGTCACGGCCGCCTCGGCCGAGCGCGACGATTCCGAACGGCTCTCAAGCACCTTCCAGTAGAAGCCAAATCCGAACCCGACGGAAATGATGGTGAGGAACAGGTAGCCCGCGACGTAGCACAGCTTGGTCGCGAGGCCGACGGGCGCGAACATCTGGTCCAGGAGCCAGATGATCATGGTCATCAGCATCGCGACCGAGAAGCCGATGATGGCCTTATGCACGAGCGGCAGATCGCCCATGTTGGCCTCGATCAGCTCGAGCATGCCGACATAGGTCGCGACCCACGACAGGGCGCCGAGACCCACGACCAGAAAGAGCTTCTTGATGTCTCGCTGCGGCTGAGCCGGCGGGCCGCTGGGTCCCCAGTCCGAGCTGAGGCCTCTCCCGGGAGCGTGCGTGAAGGCGCGCTGGAGTCCAGCGTCCGATGGGTACGACATGGGGCCGACCTGCCAACTGGGCATGCGCCTCGGGCTGAGAGTCGTCGGCTGCCCCGGTTTCCGGTATACCCCGCCTCTTAATCCTGTGGCGCTAGATGCAACGTCTTGTGTTTGCTTCCGATCAACCCCCGCGTCATCCGTGCAAAGGGGTAGAGGGGGTTTTTGTCTAGAGTGCGGCCAATGCGTGTCCGTATTCGAGCGGGGGACGGGGCTTTACCGGCTTCCATCGCCTATCGCTCCGGAAGCGGAGGAGTATGCTAAGCTTGGCACTGAAGCGGGCTGGAAGGGGCGGATCGATGGCGAAAGGCGACAAGGCAAGCGACAAGGGCAGCAAGGTGGACAGGGCCAAGGCCGATCCGCCCGACGCTTATGCAGGCTTCGACCTCGAAGATGCCAAGCTGCCCGAAAGAATCGAGGAGCGAGCGCTCGCCTCCGGCAACTTTCCTTACGACGACAAGCTCAAGCGGAAGGTGTTCGAGGAAGAGCTTGTTCTGCTTCAGCTCGAGCTCTTGAAGCTGCAGATTCATGTTGAAGCGGCCGGCGAGCGGATCGTCGTCGTGTTCGAGGGCCGCGATGCCTCGGGCAAAGGCACCTGCATCCGCCACTTTCTCGAGCGCCTCAACCCGCGGCACGCGCGCTCGGTTGCGCTCTCCAAGCCCACCGAGGCTGAGCGGGGGCAGTGGTACTTCCAGCGCTACGTCGAGCATCTGCCGACCAGGGGCGACATCGTCCTCTTCGATCGCTCGTGGTACAACCGGGCCGGTGTCGAGCGGGTTATGGGTTTTTGCACGCCCGAGCAGACCGCGGATTTTCTGCGCGACGCGCCGGAGCTCGAGGCGCTCTGGGTGCGCGATGGCATCCGCCTGTTCAAGTTCTACCTGACCATCGGGCGGGAAATGCAGCTGAAGCGCTTCCACGAGCGCCGCCACGATCCGTTCAAGAAGTGGAAGATCACCCCCATCGACCTTGCCGCCATCAAGAAGTGGGACGAGTACGGCAAGGCCGAGGCGGACATGTTCCGCTTCACCCACACGGCAACGAGCCCGTGGATCGTCATTCATGCCAACGACCAGCGAAGGGCGCGGCTCGAGGCCATTCGCGCCGTGCTGCTGGCCGTCGACTACCCCGGGAAGGACCGCAAGGCCGTCGGCCATTCCGATTCGAAGATCAGCGGAGCGCCCGCGGGGCTGATCGCGGCGCTGGCGACGCCGTCACCCCAATCGTGAGCCGTCTGACCGCGAGAGGCGTCCCGCACTCTCTGTTCAGATCGAAGCGGTCCTGCTAATCAAGGCCCGATCGGCTTTCGCAACGGAAGGTTTGCGCGAATGCGCTTTCTCGTGACCGGCGCGGCCGGGTTCATCGGCTATCATACGGCCCAGAAGCTCCTGGCTCGCGGCGACGAGGTGATTGGCCTCGACAACCTCAATCCCTATTACGACGTGCGGCTCAAGGAGGCGCGGCTCGCTCGTCTCGAGGGCCGTCCGGGCTTCAGCTTCGTCAAGATAGGTCTCGAGGACCGGGATCGGATGGCCTCGTTCTTCAGCGAGCGGCGCCCCGAGCGCGTCATTCATCTCGCAGCCCAGGCGGGCGTACGCTATTCGCTCGAGAACCCGAACGCCTACATCGATTCCAATCTCACGGGCTTTGCCACGATCCTAGAAGGCTGCCGGCACTCGGGCATCGAGCATCTGGTGTTCGCATCCTCGAGCTCCGTCTATGGTGCCAATCAAAGCCTGCCGTTCCGGGTCGAGCACAACGTCGATCATCCCTTGAGCCTCTATGCCGCCACCAAGAAGGCGAACGAGCTCATGGCGCATACCTACGCTCACCTTTACCGGCTGCCGGTGACCGGACTCCGGTTCTTCACGGTCTATGGTCCGTGGGGGCGGCCCGACATGGCGCTGTTCAGGTTCGTGGCGGCCATCCTCGAGGACCGGCCGATCGACATTTATAATCATGGCCACCACGCCCGTGACTTCACCTATATCGACGATGTCGTCGAAGGCGTCGTGCGCACGGCCGATAGGATTGCCGAGCCCGATCCCGCGTGGAGCGGCTTGAAGCCCAATCCCGCCTCCTCGAGCGCGCCTTACAGGCTCTACAACATCGGCAACAACAAGCCGGTCGAGCTCATGCATCTCGTCGGTTGCATCGAGAGGACGCTTGGCAAGGAGGCGAAGAAGAATTTCTTGCCGATGCAGGCAGGGGATGTGGAGCGGACGTTTGCCGACGTCGACCGCCTGATAGACGACATCGGCTTCAGGCCGGCGACGCCAATCGAGACGGGGGTCGAGCGCTTCGTGGCCTGGTATCGGGACTTCTACAAACGTTAACCGGGTGTAAACGGCATCTGAATAATAGTCCGCGATTGTAGGAGATAGCGAGCGGAGGCCATGGACGCCATGATCATCTGGATGATCGTTCTGACCATCAGCGTTGTTGCGATCATTCTGAGCGCAGCGAGCGGCGATCCGAGCGTCCACATGGTGATGACCGGCTTTGTCAGCCTGGCTATTGCCCTCCTCGCCATCCGTGAGAACATGCAGCTCCGGGCAGCCGGCGCGGGCCGCAGCGCCGTCAGCGCGGCGACGGCCCGCTACATGGGGCTCGTGTGGCTGTGGGGTGCCCTGTCGCTGCTCGTCACCTACATGTTCATTCTTGAGTGGCACGAGTGGTGGCAATTCTTCCTGGGGTTTGCGGCGTTGGGCGTGCTGTGCCTCTTACTCGCCACGGCCATCGAAAGGGACGCAGAATCCGGCCGGGTGGACGAGACCGTCCTCGATCTCACGCGCTATCTCGCCATTGGCCAGCTCGCCGGAATGCTGATCGCCATAATCGGACTTCTGATCGACCCGACGAAGAGGTTCCTCACCATCGAGGTCAAAGACTGGGCCGCCAACAACATCTTCCTGTTCGGGGCCATTTCGCTCGCGGCCATCACGGCGCATGCACTGATCTACGACAAGAAAGCGGCGGCCTGATCGCCGTTTCAGTGAGGGAGGCGGTTGGCGCCGGTGTCCTTGCAGCCTCTCATCCCCGCTCTCGTTCTGGCCCTCCTTGCAAGTGTAGCCGCGATGCTCGCGGGCGCGCTTTGGCACGAGACCTGGCTCGCGGTCGTGGCCGCAGCCCTTTATGCCGGAATCATCACCGGCGCGGCACTCCACATCAACACGCCGCTCTGGAACGGCATCGCCCCGGCCGAGGCGGCGCTCGACAACGTTCATGCGGCGCGGCGCAACGCGCGCCTCGCGGCGCTCGTCTATGGCTGGGCCGCGGCGGCGCTTCTTTCGTTTCACGCGCTCGCGGGGCTCGATTGGTATCACTACTGGCAATACGGGCTCGGCGCAGCGTTGATAGCAGCCGGGCTCATTCTGCTCGTCCGCCGCATGGGTGAGCCGGCGCATTTCCGCGCCCCGCCTCTGGCACTCACGGCCCTTCATGCCGCGATCGTCGGGGGCGGCCTTGCCTTTCTCATCGGCTCGGGCAAAGTCTGGAGCACGCGGGCCGATTGGGCCGCCAACGTCGTCTTCCTGTGGGGCGGGCTCAGCCTGATCGTGCTCTGCTTGGTCGCCGGCTATACGCAGCGCCGCCTCGAGGCTCAGGCGCAGGGGCGTGGTGAATAGATCGGGTTAATTGTCGGGTTTATTCCGGGGCGGGCGTCGCGGCATGGCGCCGAAGCCCGGCGCCGCGTTGACAGCCCGGGCAGCAGGATGCAACGTTGATCATCGTTTGCCTGCGGACTAGGAAGCGAGCCGTGACCAATCGTCTGACGACGGTTCTTATCTCACGTGCCGCCCACCGGGATAGCGAGGAGCCACTCCGTCATGATACCGGGAACACCCGAGATGCCCGCCCAGCCTCAGCAATCCGGCGGCTCCGCCCAAAAGCAGGCGTCGGGAGCGAGCGAGGTGCGCATCTATCAGCACTCGCCGATCCTCTACTGGTGGGTGGTTTGGGCGTACGGGTACTTCTGTGCGTTGCTCACCTACACGCAAGGCGTGCAGTTGACCGTCGGCGAAGGCATAAAGCCCCTCCTCGTGCACCCGCAGCCGTGGGTCGGCGTCTCCTACGTGCTGGTCCTCTTGCTCGTCATCCTGGCGACCAGCGTCAAGGCGCGCGGCGTCAGCTCCATATTTCTGCTCGTGATGCTCGTGCTGTCGGTCGTGGCCACCTATTTCGTCATGAACATGGAGCAGCTCTTCTCGACGCCGCCGTCCATCCTCGTCCACATGAACCTCGCGTTCTACATGCTGGTATCGACCGTCCTGTTCGTCGTCTGGTTCGTGGTCGTGAACATCTTCGATCGGCTGGCCTACTGGCGGTTCCGCAATGCTCAGATCGAGCGAGTGCAGCTGTTCGGTGCTGCGCTCGGCCGTGCGCCCGAGAGCTATTCGGTCATGCACGCGCGCTTGACCCGCTACAGCGACGATCTCATCTCCGACAAGATCCTGAGCATGGGCTTTCTGGGGCTCGGCACCAGCGACATCGACGTCAAGATCGCCATTTTCGGCGGCGGCAACGAGAACTTCCGCATCGAGCACGTCTGGCGGGCGACGGGCCCCATGCGACAGGTGCAGACCATGATGGGCCCCAAGGCAACGATTGTGATGTAGGGGCCGCGGCCCTGTGAGGCATGCGGGCCGCAGCGGGCCGTAGGTTGGGTTAGCGGCGTAAGCCGCGTAACCCAACAACTGCCACGCCGCTCGCGCGATGTTGGGTTACGGCGCTCTCGCGCCTAACCCAACCTACAAGAGCTACAAGAGCTCACCCCTTCCACGTCCGCACGTCGACGAAGTGCCCGGCGATCGCTGCCGCCGCCGCCATCTCGGGCGAGACGAGGTGGGTGCGGCCCTTGTAGCCCTGCCTTCCCTCGAAGTTGCGGTTCGAGGTCGAGGCGCAGCGCTCTTCGGGCTTCAACTGGTCCGGGTTCATGCCGAGGCACATGGAGCAGCCCGGCTCGCGCCAGAGGAAGCCAGCGGCTTTGAAGATCTTGTCGAGACCCTCGGCCTCTGCCTGCTCTTTGACGAGACCCGAGCCCGGCACGATCATGGCATAGGCGAGTCGCGGCGAGACCTTCTTGCCCTCGACGATCTTGGCGACCGCGCGCAGGTCCTCCATGCGCCCGTTGGTGCACGAGCCGATCCACACCACGTCGAGCGGGATGTCGGTCATCCTGGTGCCGGGCGTGAGGCCCATGTACTCGAGCGCACGCGTCATGGAGGCGCGCTTGCTCTCGTCGTGCGCTTCCGCCGGATCGGGGACGCTGCCGGCAATCGAGACGACGTCCTCCGGGCTCGTGCCCCACGAGACGATGGGCGGCAGCTTGGCCGCGTCGAGCCTCACCACGCGGTCGAAGTGGACGCCGTCGTCGGTCCGAAGCGTCTCCCAATACTTCATGGCCATATCCCAGGCCGCGCCCTTCGGCGCCTTGGGACGGCCCTTGATGAAGGCATAGGTCTTCTCGTCGGGCGCGATCATGCCGGCGCGGGCCCCACCCTCGATCGACATGTTGCAGACCGTCATGCGCCCTTCCATCGTGAGCGCCCGGATCGCCTCGCCCGCGTACTCGATGACCGAGCCCGTTCCACCGGCCGTTCCGATCTCGCCGATGATGGCGAGGATGATGTCCTTGGCGCCGACACCCCTGGGCGCCACCCCGTCCACCTGGACGAGCATGTTCTTGGCCTTCTTCTGGATCAGCGTCTGCGTGGCGAGAACGTGCTCCACCTCCGAGGTGCCGATGCCGTGCGCCAGCGCGCCGAACGCGCCGTGCGTCGAGGTGTGGCTGTCGCCGCAGACGATGGTGGTGCCCGGAAGCGTGAAGCCCTGCTCGGGGCCCACGACATGGACGATGCCCTGACGCTTGTCGAGCTCGTTGAAATACTCGATGCCGAAGTCCCTGGCGTTGGCGGCGAGGGTTGCGACCTGCAGCCGGCTTTCCTCGTCGTTAATGCCCCTGGAGCGGTCGGTCGTGGGAACGTTGTGATCGACGACGGCCAGCGTCTTCTGCGGTGCGCGCACCCTGCGGCCGGCCACGCGCAGGCCCTCGAAGGCCTGAGGGCTCGTGACCTCGTGCACGAGATGACGGTCGATGTAGAGGAGGCACGTGCCGTCGTCCGATCGCTCGACCACGTGATCGTCGAAGATCTTGTCGTAGAGGGTCCTGGCCATTTGTGTCCGCGCTGTGTGCGAGTGAATTTGGCGTTGAGATAGCGCCAGCCGGGCCGACTTGCAAATCAGACACGTTGACGGATGCCCGAGCCCCGGTCTGAGCGTCAGGGCGGGCCAAAAAAAGAGCCGGGCGGGGGCCCGGCTTCTGAGTTTCCATCTTGTCCGGCTCGGGTCCTGACGGCGGTGGCAAATTGCCGTTTCGGAGCCTCTGGCCGGATGGATGGTTATACGGTGCGGGCTCGCGCCGGATCACGGCGGCCCATGGGCGCAGGTCATTTGCTTCAACGAAGGTCAGTCCTTCCACTGACGGGCTTTCGCGACCAGGAAGTCGCGCAGCACTTGAACTTTTTTCGAGGTCTTGAGCTCCTCGGGATAGACGAAGAAGACCGGCAGGGTGGGGGGGTCGATCTCGGCCTTGGTGAGCACGCTGACGAGGTCGGTCTCGGATTCGGTGAGATAATCGGGAATCATGCCGATGCCAACCCCTGCCAGGATGGCATGCTTGATGGCGACCACGCTGTTGGCCCGAAAGGCAGGCACTCGCGGCTGATCCTGCTCGCGTCCCGCGGTTTCGAGCCAGCTGATGGCCGGCAGGTGCTGCGAGGGCTGGCCGGAGTAGGAGATGATTCGGTGTCCGTGATCGAGGTCGGCCAACGTCTGCGGCGTGCCGAAGCGGCGCACGTATTGGGTCGAGGCGAGCGCGCGCACCTTGGCGACGAACAGGGGGCGGCGAATGAGATCGGACCGCTCGGGCTCCTTGGTCCAGATGCCGACGTCCGCCTCCCGCATGCCGATGTCGATCTGCTCGTCGTCGAGGATGAGGTCGACGCGGATCTCGGGATAGAGGTCGAGGAACTCGCGCACACGCTGAGCGACCCATTCGGTGCCGAGCCCGACCGGCGCCGAGATGCGAATTTCGCCGGTCGGCTTGGTGGTGGTGTCGGAGAGCAGCGTCTCGGCGGTCTGCAGCTTGCTCATCACCTCGCTCACCGTGCGATAGAGGAGCTCGCCCTGCTCGGTCAAGACGAGCCCGCGCGCATGACGATGGAAGAGAGCGACCTTGAGGTCCTTCTCGAGCGAGGAGACTTGCCGCGAGATCGCCGATTGGCTCAAATGCAGGGCGTCGCCGGCGTGCGTAAAGCTGCCGGCGGCCGCCGCCGCGTGAAAGATTCTGAGCTTGTCCCAGTCCATTTGGTCGGATTGTCTCGGAAAGCTTCTCATGCGTCACAATTGACCCCTGAGCGGGCGGCAGATTACCTGAGTGCAGCTTTTGTGCAATGCGGGATTTCGGTTGACGAACTGTGCCGTCATGGCCGATCGAGCACGGGATCCTGTAGACGTGGCACTTTCCATCGCGAGGCATCGACATGCAGACGCCGCTGGTTCCGAAGTCTTGTCTCCTTCCCCTCGCAGCGGGCATCGCCGCTCTTTTGGCCGCGGGCTGCGACAGCGCGAGCAGCCCCGATGCCGTGAGCCCCGCTCCGCTGTGGGAGCTCGCCGGTTTCGAGAACCCCGAGTCGGCCTTCCCCGACGCCGAGGCGGGCGTGATCTATGTCAGCAACGTCGCCGGCACCCCGACCGGCAAGGACGGCAACGGCTCGATCTCCAAGGTCTCGCTCGACGGCAGGATGGTGGCGCAGAAATGGGTCACGGGCCTCGACGCGCCCAAGGGCCTCGCGCTTCTCGGCGGCAAGCTCTACGCCGCCGATATCGACAGGCTCGTCGAGATCGACACCAAGGACGGCAAGGTTCTGGCCAGGTACGATGCCGCCGGCGCCAAGTTCCTGAACGACGTGGCAGCCGACTCGGCCGGCAACGTCTATGTCTCCGACATGGCAACCAACACCATCTGGCGTCTCTCGGGCGGCAAGCTCGAAGCCTGGCTCGCGAGCGAGGCGCTGCTCAACCCCAACGGCCTCCTCGTTCAGGGTGACACGCTTGTCGTCGCCGCCTGGGGCAGGATGACGGACGGCTTCGCCACCAAGGTGCCGGGCCACCTGCTCGCCGTCTCGCTCGCGGACAAGAGTGTGAAGCCCTTGGGCAGCGCCACGCCCGTGGGCAACCTCGATGGCCTCGAGCCCTTGGACAAGGACACGTTCCTGGTCTCGGACTGGATGAACGGCAAGGTCTTCAAGATCGCGCGCTCGGGCGAGGCCAAGGAGATCCTGTCGCTTGGCCAGGGCGCCGCCGACCTCGGCTACGACGCCGCGAGCAAGACGGCCTTTATCCCGCAGATGAAGGAGGGGAGGCTCTCCGCCTACCGGGTCGAGTAGCAGACAGGTGAAGGCGCGAGTGGCAGAGTGAGCGGAAGTCGTCCTTCTCCCAGCGTGGGGATCGCCGCCACCTCGTCGACACGGCAGAACCCCTTCCAACACCGGCAAGTCGGCCGCCGACGCCATGGGTCATTACCTACCGAAGCGAGACACGGACGATCAGTTGCGATGTGCATTCCATGCACAGCAAATATGTAGTTGTCGCCGCGAAGATCGCTGCAGCGCATCACGCCGTGGCGAATTTTTGCATCTGGCGACTGCTTTCAGTCCTACCGCGTCGCTCGATGATCGCTTGCTGGATCGGACCTGTTGACCCGATGCCGAAGAGGGCGACTACGGCGCTCGCACTCGGAGTGGGACGGAGGCAACGGGCCACGAAGCGACGTGGGTCGTGTACGGATCGTCTGTGCTGGTATTTCATCCAGCGAGCACGTTGTTCAACGACTGCAGCAATTATTTTCTGCAGCACAGCATGATTGGCACCGTTCATGGCGATCTACTGGTTGTCGACAGTTTGCCAATGCTCCGCACTGTTGAGCTAATAGCAGCCGCAGCGGGCTCAGGATCACAAGTCCGTGCGCAAAGTGGGATCGGGAAAGATGCCCATTGAAAGGGCTGTTCGGATATACAGGATGCCGTCCGAGCTGCAACGTTATAACATTTGATGTCAAGCGTAGCGTTCGCACCTCACAAGAAGCGATCTGAAACGCCAGCCAAGTGGAATTGAGAAACTAGAGTTCGGGAGTGCCCTCATGCTTCCGGATAACGAAAACTTGGGCGTTTCGTAGAGTTCAGTCGACCCGCGAAGCGGGCACATGGAGGAAACCCAAGATGCGTTCCCGATCAAATCTGACACTATCACTTGCTCTATTCGCCACAGGCACCTTTGCCGGTTTGGCGGTCGCGTCAGACGATCCCGTGCTCTCCCATACCGTTGTTCTGAGCAAACTCGAGAGCCCATGGGACATGGCGTTCCTGCCCGACGGCACGATGTTCTACACCGAGAAGTGCAAGGGTCTCTCGGTGCGCAAGCCCGACGGCAAAGTGAATGCACTGCTCGGCATGAAGGACAGCAAGGGCTACGCGGACACTGCGGGCGACCTTTTCTGCGAAGGCCAGGCGGGCATGCAGGGCGTCACGACCGATCCGGACTTCGCGAAGAACCGCCTGATCTACGTGTATTCGACGTCGTCTATGACAGCCCCGGGGACCAACCGCGTCCTGCGACTGAAGGTCAGCGACGACTTCAGCAAGGTATCCGATCGCACCGACATCGTCGCCGACATCGCCTACAAGCCGAAGGCCTCCGATCATCCGTTCGGCGGACCGGGTGCGCACAATGGCGGCCGTCTGCGGTTCAATCCGGGCGATGGCTTCCTCTTCGTGACCACGGGTGACACGCACAATGGCGAGGTGCCGCAATCGCCGACCAAGATCGGTGGCAAGGTGCTGCGCATCGACCGCGACGGCAAGGCCGCGCCCGACAACAAGCCGCCGGAGGGCTTCGACAAGCGTGTGTATACCTACGGTCACCGCAACCCGCAGGGCATCAGCTTCCGCCCGGGCACCAACCAGCCCTACACGTCTGAGAACGGTCCATGGCACTCAGACGAAATCACCGCACTGGTCAACGGCGGCAATGCCGGCTGGGATCCGCGTCCCAACATGGCTGGCCGCGGCGATTGCCCTGACAAGTACTGCGGCTACTCGCCAAACCAGATGGGAGCCGTCGATCCCAAGGAACGTGCGAAGTTCATGCCTATGACGGACTTGGCGACGTATCCTAACGCCATGAAGCCGGCTTGGAACAACGAGGGCCTGTCGCAAGGCACGTTCGGTTCGACGTGGCTGACGGGCAAGCAGTGGAAGTCGTGGGACGGCCGCTTGGTGGTCGGCCTGGCCGGCATCGGCGTGCACGGAACGCCGGTCGGCAACCGGCTCGATGTGCTCGACATCGCAGCAGACGGCATGTCGGCCAAGCGCACCTCGGTGAACTTGCCGATGCCCGCGGGGCGCTTCCGCTCGGTGGTGCAGGGGCCCGATGGCAACCTCTACACGGCGGTCGACGAGGGCATCATCTACATGCTGAAGCCGAACTGAGCCAGCGTTTCAGCCGTACCGCCAGCAGGTGGTGCGGCTGAATCTTTTTTGCGCAAACGAAGCGAGACATCTGAAGTTGGCGCGCCACCACTTGGCGACGCAGCAGGGGCATGGTGGTGCCATCAGAAGAACACAAGGCCAGCAGGCATCCCGCGGCCATACAGATAATAGTAGCCACCATGTTGGCAACGATTGGCACGCTCATTGGAACGTGCCTTTGCTCGAAGGCAAACGCCGCGGATGAAACCGCAACGTCGAATGCCCGAATAATGACACCACTGGAGCGAGTCAAAGTAACAGATAAAGGCCAGCTCAAGACCCCGCTATCCATAACGCCAGAGATCATCTCCGAAGGTAAAGAAATCTATCAGACGAAGACGTGCGGCGCATGCCACGGCGGCAATGGAGGCGGCATTCACTGCCCCTCGCTCATCAACGATGCATGGATCTACGGCGGTGATGATGATACGCTCTTCCGCCTTGTGGCGCTTGGCAGCGAAGCGATTCTGAGCAGCGGCTACACCCGCTCCGACTCGGAAAAGCATGCGGGTCCGATGCCGGCCTTCGGCGAGGTGATCAGCGACGAGCAGGAACTCTGGAAGGTCATCGCCTACATCCGCTCTCTCAAGCCCGGTGGAACGGACAGGCAGCAATGACAAGGCGTCTACGTATAGCCGTACTCGCACTGGCAATTCCCAGCACGGATTCGTCTGCACTTGAAGCGAATGTCAGCAAAGTGACGTCTGCATCCCCGGCTAACGCATGGGTAGAGATCGGGGATTTCTGCGGCATCTCGACTTGGCATCCGTCAGTCGAGGCGTGCGAGATCACTGAGGTGATGGGCGCCAAGCTGCGAAAAATCACGCTAAAGGACGGCGGCCAGATTAGGGAGCAGCTCATCGAGCACAACAACGAAGCGATGAGTCAGAAGTACTGGTTTCTGGACGGCGCACTTCCGGTCGGCAACTACCAGGCGACCTTGAGGGTTGTCGCCACGGGGGAAGCCACAACCTATAACTGGTCAGGCAATTTCATAGCCAACGCTGTTCCGGATGCCGAGGCCGTCATGAGGATTACCGCCTTTTACAGTGCGGGCATCGACGCCTTGGTCGAACGGAGCGAGAAATAGTCCTTCCCTCACTGGAAATGATGTTGGTTCTGGCCGAGCCCTCAGTGCAACAATGTTGCCGCACCTTACACGACGGTTGCAACGTGTCTCCCTCGACCGCCCCGACTACCGTGTTATTGTCTGCTATGCTACTCAGCAGTAGCCAAGGCGAACCCACCGACCGCAAGATGTCGATTCGACGCGATTGGCCCTCAGTGAAAACTAGAACGAAAATGGTCTCGGAGGTCGAGCGGACATTCAGGTCACGCGGGCCATCACAGGGTGATTTTTGCGACGCACTGTATGTGTGGCTCTCTGCTCGCACTCAGTGCAACACTCGTGTTGCGCACCGGCACAGAGTCAGCAGTGGGTCAATGGCTGCCGATCGTGGATTGTCGGCTTCGACGGCATGCCTTCAGTTGCGGACATCATGGGTGACGACGCCAGGGTCGTCAACGTCGGATGGGCCGAGGACCGAAGCAAGCGGCGAAGGAGTTTCTGCGCCCTCACTCCGCAGCCTTCGTCGCCGACAGCCTGACCCCGCTCTCGGGAAGCTTGGACAAGACCCCTCAAGCTCTGGGACCTGGCGCGATGAGCCGCGCTCGCTTCATTCAGTACCGCGCCCGCGATCGCCTCGCCCCCGCCGCCGAAGCGTGCTAGCGTCCACCTCATGCTCGCCCGCAAGCCCAAGACGCCCGCCACCTACGCCGACCTCGAGGCGCTGCCTGCCAACATGGTGGGCGAGATCCTCTACGGCGTGCTCCACGCCCATCCCCGGCCGGCGCCCGGGCACGCGCGGGCGAGCTCCCGCCTCGGCGCAGAGCTCGATGGCCCGTTCGATCGCGGCCGCGGCGGCCCCGGCGGCTGGATCATCCTCGACGAGCCCGAGCTGCATCTCGGGCCCCATGTGGTCGTGCCCGACATTGCCGGCTGGCGGCGCGAGCGGCTGACGCCATTCCCCGAGCACGTAGGGCGGAATAGCGAAGCGTATTCCGCCGATTTTCCGCGCACCCACCCGTTTGCCGGCGGGTTACGGCGCTTTGCGCCTAACCGGCCCTTGCTCGCTCACGAATGCCCGCGTGCGTAAGGTTCGACCGGTCCCTCTCATCAGCTTCGTCATCCCCGCCTCGGGCGGGGATCCATCCCAGCCGATGGAGTGTACCAGACAAGTTACCTGGATGGGTGCCCGCCTTCGCGGGCATGACGATTGTGTGTGAATGGAGGAGGTCAAACGATTTGCACAGTGGTACTAGGCCTGCGGCTCACTCCGCCGCCTCCGCCTGCCCCTCGCTTTTGGCAAGATACCGCTCCGCCTCGAGCGCCGCCATGCAGCCCATGCCGGCGGCGGTGACGGCCTGGCGGAAGACCTCGTCCTTCACGTCGCCGGCCGCGAACACGCCCGGAATGTTGGTCGCTGTGCTGTCGGGCCTGGTCAAGAGATAGCCGCCGGGCGTCATCTCGAGCTGGCCCTTGAACAGCTCGGTGGCCGGTGCATGTCCGATGGCGATGAACACGCCGTCCACCGCGCGCTCCGTGGTCTTGCCGGTCTTGAGGTTCTTGAGCCGCACGCCGGTCACCGACCTCGGATCCCTGGTGCCGAGAATTTCGTCGATGGCGCTGTCCCACACCACCTCGATCCTGGGGTTCTTCAAGAGGCGCTCCTGGAGGATTTTCTCGGCGCGGAAATGATCGCGCCGGTGCACGATCGTCACCTTCGCGGCGAAGTTCGTCAAGAAGATCGCCTCCTCGACCGCGGTGTTGCCACCGCCGACGACCACGACCTCCTTGCCCTTGTAGAAGAAGCCGTCGCAGGTGGCGCAAGCCGACACGCCGTAGCCTTTGAAGAGCTCTTCGGACGGCGTGCCGAGCCAGCGCGCCTGGGCGCCCGTGCAGATGATGAGCGCGTCGGCTGTGTAGCTGTCGCCCGAATCGCCCTCGAGCCGGAACGGCCGGGTCTTGAGGTCCACCTTGCTGATGTGGTCCAGGATGATCTCTGTGCCGACGTGCTCGGCCTGGGCCTTCATCTGCTCCATCAGCCACGGGCCCTGGATGACGTCGGCGAAGCCGGGATAGTTCTCGACGTCGGTCGTAATCGTGAGCTGACCGCCCGGCTGGATGCCCTGGATCAGGACGGGGCTAAGCATGGCACGCGCGGCGTAGATGGCGGCGGTGTAGCCCGCGGGGCCCGAGCCCAGGATGAGGACTTTGGCGTGCTTGGCGCTGCTCATGGCGATCTCGCGGTGAGAGTTATCTATAGGTTTGAGCCCCCATATAGAGCGTCCGGCCGCGAAGTGCGAGCCCTGCGGGCAGGGCCCGTCCACAGGACCGCCTCAGACCTCCGAGAGATAGAGCACGGCCCTGCGTACAACCGGTGGCGCCGACAGAATCATCCGGTGGCCGAAGCCGTCGAAGGCCACGAGCTCGGCCCCGGGGCACGCTGCGGCGATTTCCTCCGATCTGGCAAAGAGAACCTCGCGGTCGTCGCGGGCATGGAGGAGAAGCGCGGACCTTCCGGTCTCCAGGAGAAGGCGGTCCGCACGAAACGCGGCGAGCGGCCTCGCGGCCACGCGCTCGATGCGGCGGATGAAGGCACGGTATGCGATGGGATCGAGCCCCACCTCGACCGCGAATTCATCGGTCACGTCGGAAAAGCGGTTGGGTGAGGAGACGAGCACGTAGCGCTCGAAGGGGACGGGGTCGCCGAATGGCGGACCGCCGCATCCCGCGAGCAGTGCGGCGAGGCATCCCATCGAATGGGCGACCACGAACCGGAACGGCCCGAGCGCAGCGGCAACGTCGATCAACGCGCGCGTGCAGTCCACCAGGCTTGCCTGCTCGCGCCGGCTGCGCCCGTGCCCGGGCTGATCAAAGGCCACGGCGCGAAACCCGGCCCGGCGCAGCTGCTCGGCGAACAGCGCCATGAACGCGGCTTCACTGGTCCAGCCGTGCGCAATCAGCACGTTCGTGTGGGCGCTCGCCGCTGCCGGCTCGAGCACGTACGCTTCGACCGGCCCGTGCCGCGTCGGCACGGACATGCGATCGGCCCCACGCAAGAGCGGACGGGCGCGCTCGACGAGCTTCCGGTGGTCCTCGCTGCGGCGCTCGGACAGCCGTGGGGTGCAGAAGCGGCGGAAGGCGAGATCGCCGGCTTCGCCCGGCGCGCGCCGGCTGAGAGTCCCGAAATCTGTCGACTCTAGCCGCGATCCGCGCGCCATCGGGACCTCATCACAGGAGCCGAAGGGCCCGGAAGCTCGCGTGTCCGCCCTTGCCGACGATGATGTGGTCGAGAACGGCGATGCCCAATGGCCGGGCCGCCTCCACGATGTGCCTGGTCATGTCGATATCGGCGCGCGACGGCGTCGGGTCGCCGGAGGGATGATTATGGACGAGAATGATGGCGGTCGACGACAGCTCGAGCGCCCGCTTCACGACCTCGCGCACATAGACCGGCGTGTGGTCGACGGTGCCCTGGCCCTGCACCTCGTCGGCGATGAGACGGTTCCTCTTGTCGAGAAACAGAATGCGGAACTGCTCGCGGTGCTCGAAGCCCTGGGCCGTTCTCAAATAGAGGATCACCTGGTCCCCGGAGCCGAGCAGCGGGCGCTCTGCGATCTCGGCCCGTGTGAGGCGCAGGGCGGCGGCCCTCACGACCCTCAAGAGCGTGGCGACGCCGTCGCCGGCATCCTTGACCTCGCGAAGCTGTGGCTCGGGCGCGTTCACGGTCTCTGCGAACGAGCCGAAGCGGGCAATGAGGCGCTTCGCCAGATCCTTCGTGTCGCGCCGTGGCAACGCATAGAAGAGGATGAGCTCGAGCAGCTCGTAATCGGGGAGCGCTTCGGGACCGGTCTTGCGAAACCGGTCGCGCAAGCGCTGCCGGTGGCCTTCGTGCAAGGGCGTGGCGGCTTCGAAAAGGCCGGGCTGCGGATCGTCCCCGGGCTCGTCTTTCTTGCGCTCCGCCATGACCCGCCTCGATGGCTCAGCTCGAGGAATGGCCCGGCCGGTCGAGCCCGGCAGGGGAATAGGTGAAGACCTCGACACCCGTCTCGGTGACGCCGACGGTGTGCTCGAACTGGGCCGACAGCTCCCGGTCGCGCGTGACCGCCGTCCAGCCGTCGGCAAGCACCTTCACCGGAGCCTTTCCGAGATTGATCATTGGTTCGACCGTGAACAGCATGCCAGGCTTCAGGACCACGCCGTCGCCGTCGTCCTTGTAGTGGAGGATGTTGGGCCGGGCGTGGAACACGCGGCCCAATCCGTGGCCGCAGAACTCGCGTACGACGCTGCAGCGCTCTGCTTCGGCATGGCGCTGAATGGCCGCGCCGATCTGGCCCGTCGTGCTCCCCGGCTTGATCTCTTCAATACCGATGCGGAGCGCTTCGTACGTGACCTCGATCAGCCGCTCGGCCCGGCGCGAGATGGCGCCTACCGGGTACATGCGGCTGGTATCGCCGTGCCAGCCGCCGACGATCAGTGTCACGTCGATGTTGACGATGTCGCCCTCGCGCAGGGGTTTCGGCCCCGGGATGCCGTGGCAGACCACGTGGTTGATGGAGGTGCAGATGGCGCGCGGGAAGCCGCGGTAGTTGAGGGGCGCGGGAACGGCGTGATGATCGAGCGCGAACGCGAGCACGAGCTTATCGAGCTCGGCCGTGGTGACGCCCGGTTTCACGTGTGGCACCAGCATGTCGAGCGCCTCGGCCGCGAGTCGCCCGGCCTTCCTCATGCCCGCGAAGGCTTCGGGCCCGTAGATCTTGATGGAGCCCTCGTCATCGGGCGCACGTTTCAGTTCGACGTTGGACATTTGGGCGTGCGGCGGTCTCATAGGCTGTGATAAGGTAGAGAAATTCCTCACAGTTTAGCGCGTCGGGTTCGAAACGGAAACGGCGGCTCATGGGCCGCCGTCTCTTATGTGGTCATTCCTCTGTTCAGAGCCAAGCCCTTTCAGCCCTGGCTCTCCTCGGCCGGAACCTCGGCAGCGGTGGCCTCGGCCAGGAGGCGCTGCGCCTGGCTGATCCAGTCGTCCTTCTCGATGCGGCCCATGAGGTTCAAGGTGTCGTCGACGTTGGCGATGTCCTCGTCCGAGAAGTTGG
>Ga0233425_10001639_pt1 | contig 48793 bp, 51 predicted proteins | sample Watercolumn_Towu_2_FD_181712 | JGI IMG/M metagenome (GOLD analysis project Ga0233425, IMG submission 181712) | Freshwater microbial communities from Lake Towuti, South Sulawesi, Indonesia - Watercolumn_Towuti2014_140_MG | ecosystem: Environmental > Aquatic > Freshwater > Lake | place...
GCGCGCTTGAAGGCGGCGACCGCCGCCTGAGGCCCGGAGCGAACCGGATCATCCCCCCATGAATGACTAACGGTTTGGAGTGTCACGAAAACCGGCGACGCGATGTCGTCACCCCGAGCTCGATTGATGTGCCGACGATAGGAGGCGCATCGGTCGCGAACGATGCGCTTCGTGCCTCAGCGCATCCTAATGGTTCTATGGCTCTTTCAATTTGTGGACGAGGTAGCCGCAGCCGGGCGCCGAAGCCGGCCACGGTGTCGGGCTTGGAGGAAAACGAGGCAAAGGCGATCAGGGTGCCGGCGCCGGCCAGGGCCGCGACCAGATAGGCGCCCGCCCCAGTCCCAGCTAGACCAGGAACCGGTAGAGCATGAAAGACATGGTCGCCTCGATGGAGCGGGTGGCGGACAACAGGCTGAAGTTCGGCATGGCGAAGATCTCCGGAAATGGGATTGGGCCGGCGGCCTCGAAGCCATTCTGCAGGGAGGTCGCCGGGGATCGTGCGGGTCGTGATCGCCCGCGGAGCGCGGCGCTGATATACCCAGTGGGGCGGGACCGCCACAACGGCGGTCGCGTGCGAGCGCCGCCGGTTCCCGGGGCACTGCGATCGTCGATAGCTGAAAGGCAGCCGGCAATCATCGCATGCCCAAGCTCGTCGGCGTCTTGGCCATTGCCGTCATTGGGCCTTTCCGCCCAATGGCCATTCACCAACCATAAGGCCGAGAACCTGACGGTCGGATGGCGGAAGTGCCGAGCGAGTCTCCGCTGATGGTCGCGGTGCGCGGCGGAGTCGTTTTCCCCATCAGGGAGTTCTGTTTCACACCCCTTATCGGCCTGGTTGCCGGTCCAGCGGGTTTCCGTCGACTGCCGAATGGCCGTTGCCGTTCGGCGCCACACCGCGACCGGTCGCCACGGCTTTGACTTTGTACTGTTGATAAGCCGGCACGGCGATGGCCGCCAGGATGCCGACCAGGGCGACGACCACCAATAGGGTTCCGGTGCCACCGGCGATACCGACCCGGGGAACGAACAGGGCGAGAAGGTAGGCCAGGGGATTGCGTCGGGGCATTTGCGGCTCCTGCCGCTGCGCCAGTTGCAGCAGGGCGGACATGCGTTTGCTCAGCCAGGGGTAGTCGGAGCACAGTTCGTGGAAGGACAGCCAGAATCCGGCATGGTCCGAGGCTTGCGCCGCGTATTCGTGCAGTTCCAGGGTCTTCCAGCGCTTGCCGCCGGCTGCCAGGGCGGCCAGGCCGGCGCAGGCGTCTTCAGGCTTGGCGCAACAGGCCAATCCGTGGCGGTCGCAGGTGCTCTCGCAGGCGCGGGCATAGGCGGCGCCCAGGAGGGGCAGCCACTTCACCGGCAGCAGCACGGTGCCCCAAACCAAGTGTTTGCGTTTGATGTGGCCCAGTTCGTGGCCGATGTAGAAGTCCAGGGCTTCGGGGCGGTCTTCCAGCGCATCCACCACATCGGAAAGCAGGACAATGTAATCCTTGCCCAGGAAGCGGGTGACAAATGCGTTGAACGCACCGTTGCCGTGCAGCAGGAAGGCGGTGGGCATCGTCATGTCGAGGCGTTGAGCGCATTGCCGAATCCGTTTGCATAAGTCGGGGAATTGCCCCGCTCCAATGGCGACCGCGTTGCCTTTCAGATAGGCCACGAGGCCTGATTGGGCGAAAAGGTAGAAGAGGAATCCGAAGGCGATGTAAATCAGCGCGGTGCCGTGGGTGGCGATGATGAATCCCAGCCAGATGGGCGCGGCCAGAATCAGTAGCAGCAGAAATAGCGTCTTTTCTTTGCCGTAGACCAAGTCCATGTTTCATTCCTGGCGGTAGTTGAATGTTCGATGAGTCGTTCCGGCCGGGTTCATCCGAACGGTGTCGCGAACGGTGCCGGCATTCATAGCCCGCTGTCGACTTCGGTGCCGTCGGCGAGCTTGACGTGGCGCGGCTCCCAATAGACTTCGAAGCGGCCCGACGTGTCTTCGACGAAGTCCTTTTGCTGCTGGTTGGCCTGGCGGCCATCGCCGCAGACGATTTCGTAGTCGCTGTGCGGCTGGATTTCCCGCCGCAGATCGACCCAGCAGAGATCCATGGGCAGAACGTTATTACTGTCGTGCGCCTTCAACGATCCGGAAAATTCCGCGATGGCCACGTCGCCGAGATTTTGGATGCTGAGGCGGGTGACGAAAACCGGCTTTTCATCCACGCCATGGGGTTTCTGGTAAAAGGCCGGATCCCTCAGCGCCCGGTAGTCGTTGCCGCTCAGGACCTCCGCCTTGGCAAGGCTGACCTGGACCAGTGCCCGCAAGGGGGCCAGCCGGGCTTCGCGTTGTTCTTTGAATGCAGCCATCCGCGCCTGCTCGCCAGCCATCTTCTGGTTCCAGCGGCGTTCCAGCTCGATGGCTTCGCCGAAGGTGCGGGCTGTCAACGGGTCGTCGGGGTCGGCCATGGCCGGCGTCAGCACGTCGCCGCGGCTGCGCTTCACGTAAGACTCCACCAGTTGGCGCTCCTCGGTAGACAGGCGCGCCAGTTGTTTCTGCACGGGGGACAAGTCCGTGCTGCCGAAAGGAAGCCGGGTGCGATGGGGATCGCGCAAATAGACCGTCAGCAGGATCACGGCGACGATCGCCAGCCCCCCTTTGAACAGCGTCGATAAGCTCATGGATTGAATTCCTCGGCGGCAAAGGCAGGAGCTGCATCGGCAGAACCGGCGAGCTTGGCGGCAATGGTACGGGTGGCGCCGTCGAGCACGCTGAAATGGTCGGCATCGGCGACTCTGATGCAATGCAGCCAGGGATTGTCGGTTGCGGTGCACAGGGCATCGAAATCCTCGCCGTTGTGGGTGCCGGAACCGCCTTCGATGATATAGGTGGGCTGGCCGATCCCGTACAGCCAGTGTATGGGCGAACGCAATTTCAGCTCCATCGGGTCGTAATCGGAGAAGCGGATGGGGATGATCGCAGGGGAATAGCGATCGGCCCGGGCCACCGGACCAAAGGCAAACACCGCCTGGAAGCGGGGTTTCGTGGTGGCCGCCAACAGTGCCAAGGTTCCGCCCGTGCTGTGCCCGCCCAGATAAATCCGCTCCGGATCGACATAGGCTAGTTTCGCCAGTTTGTCCCTCGCCGCCAGAACGTCGTCGACTTCGCCCAGCAGGTATTCCTTGTTGCCGTCGCCGCCGTTGCCTCCCCGCAGGGTCGGGAAATACATGACCATGCCCGCTTCCCGGAACGCTCGCGCCGATTGGTCGTTGGATTCCGGTCCCGGCGTCCAGAAATCCGACAAGGAGTTGGTATCGCCCCCGGTCAGCCAGAGGATGGCCGGGTGGCGGAGGCCATCCTTGGGATCGGGCGTCACGAATCCCGGCAGCCAATGGTTCTGGGGGTTCCTATAGTCGCTGCGGACGAACAGATCGGCGGGAGGGCTGGGAAGCAGCGGGGAACCGGAATCTCTTAGCGCGATTTTGGTCTGGAATTCCAGCCGGGCTTGGGCCAGTTCCGATGCCCCGGCAGCGGCCAGTTTCTCGCGCTTGACCGCAACGGTCCGGGCGCGCCGTTCCTCGAAGGCACGCTGATCGGCCTGGACCCGCTCATAGGAGGGCTTGTCGATACAGCGCAAGGTTTCGTTGATGCTGTAGCCGTTTTCCAAGGCCTCCTCCCGTGCCTGGACCAGGGCCGGTCCCGGCGCGATCGGCGGTCCCGCGCAGGCGCTGGCATCGTAGGCTTCTTGCGGAGATCGCCACAGGAGTTTCGCCACGACGAAAATCAGCAGCAGGCCTATGCCGTAACCGAGCCTGGAGAAAGGCGTATGGCGTCGGATCGACGAGTGGGGGTGCGATTGCGTGGGAATTTTCCATTGCGTTTGGCGAGCGATCGGAGCGGGGCTCGGAAGCTGTGCCTGCCGTTGTTCCAATGCCCGGAGCAGGTTGCCCGGTTTGGCGATTTGCTCCAGTAGCGCAGGAACTTGAGCGGCGTCCTTGGGGGAGGCCATGAAGTCCAGCGGATTGGGATTGCCGTTGCGTTGCGACAGCATGAATAGCGCCACGGCCGCGACGTTGTCCCTGGCCATTCCCTGGCCGAATCGGTACATGTTGCCGAGTCCTTGTTGAGCCAGCGCGTGGCCTTGCTCGGCGGCCGCGCCCAAGTACGCGAGGGCTTGCCGGGGGTCCTTGGCGCGCCAGCGGCCCTGGCGGTAAATCTCGCCCAGGCTGTATTGGGCTTCCGCATAACCTTGCCTGGCGGCGGCCTCGAACCAGGGCAGGGCGGTCTCGATGGCGGGCTCCACGCCGCGGCCGAGACGGTAAGCCTCGGCCAAGGCATGTTGCGCCTGCGCATCGCCGTCCCGGGCAGCGGCAGCGAGCCGCTCCAGGGCAGTGCAGGATGGCAGGGAATCGCCGGCGACCGCCGCGTGGGGCGCGAGGGAAGCAACATTTTCGCGGAGGGTCAGAACCGTTCCGTTGGCCAGATACACTTCCCCGGCCTGGCCGTCGCTGACGTTCAGGCCCAAGGCATTGGCCTCGGCAATGACGAGCGGGCGCAGTTCGTCGCGCCGCGCCGGATCGATGTCGATGCTCCAAACCGCCGTCCGGGAGGTGTCGTTCAACAGTGCGGCAGCCCGAGCGCCATCGGCGTCACCGGTAGCAGCATCCCGTTCGGCGAGGCGCTGGGCCAGGTGGATGAAGCGCGGCCGTGCAGAGTCCGCCGGTCGCCCCCGCAGGCTGCGCAATTGCCGGGAGGCCTGCTCCAGCGACGCCGGCAGCGGCTGGTTGGGTGTGGGCAGCCAGACTTGGATCAGGTAACTCATGGGTCCTGTGTCTTGGGTTCCAGCGATTGGGCGCCTGTGGCGCAAAAAAGCCCCGTAAGGATATGGCCGAAAACAACTTCCCGGACTCTTGGCAGCTTGCGGGTCGGAGGGGGCTTTAGCCCGCGACGAGGCGCCGGTCGCGGGCTAAAACCCCCTCCCACAGGAAAGGATCGGGAAGTTATCGGCGGCCAAACCCTAAGCCCTGCGAAGGGAGCGGCATATCTTTCGCTCCACCCCTTGCCGCAGCAATCCAGCGCCACGTCATGCGAGCGCGTGCCGGCAAATAATAGTCGCGCCGGGACGGTACGTGAGCATCCTGCGGTGGCCGGTCTTGCCGATCTCGCGCGGGAGGACGGAGCGTTCGGATACTCTCCGCCGGCCGGCTTCCGATTGCCGTCATTCCTCAAAAGGGCTATCCATGTGAGTGCTGGCATCACAATATCTTGCGATTCTGAAACCGAATTACCCGGTCTCGACCACAACCAGTATGGATTACAGCACTCACATGGACACCCCTTTTCCTCAATGGCCGTTCACGGCAAAGTTGAACGGCAGCGGTCGGTTACGCGAAGCATGAGCGCTTGCCGTGTTGAAAGTCGGCAACCGGCCGGTTGAACTCGTTGGCCGTCAGCCATAGGGCTGACGTTGGAAGAGGATCAAGGGGCGGGCTCGAATGCCTGGCTGAATTGCCGCCGCCGATTGCATCGGCCGCCGCTTTAGCGTATCAAGCAGGCCGGATTGACCCAAGTGCAGCGTCCATGTGCATTCCCAGCAGCCCAAAACGATCCGACCGGGTGAACGCCTTGTCGGTGGACGTGGAAGATTACTTTCACGTGTCGGCCTTCGAACCCTATATCTCCCGCGATCAATGGGATCGGCTGCCGTGCCGGGTCGAGGCCAACACCGGCAAGGTGCTGGATCTGCTGGCGGCGAGTGGGGCCCGTGCGACCTTCTTCGTGCTGGGCTGGGTGGCGGAACGCTATCCGGGGCTGATCCGGCGCATCGTCGCGGAAGGCCATGAACTGGCCTGCCATGGCCGCGACCATACCCGGGTCACCCAACAGACCCCGGACCAGTTCCGCGCCGACATCCGCGAATCCAGGCAATTGCTGGAAGACCGGGGCGGCGTCGCGGTGCTGGGCTACCGCGCGGCCAGCTATTCCATCGGTGCCTCCAACCTGTGGGCGCTGACGGTGCTGGAGGAGGAGGGATTCCGCTACAGCTCCAGCATCTATCCCATCCGCCACGATCTCTACGGCATGCCGGGCGGTCCCCGGTTCGCGTTCCGGCCCTGGCAGGCGCAGCAGCTGTTGGAGATCCCCATCACCACCGTGGAGCTGCTGGGGCGGCGCCTGCCTTGTGGCGGTGGCGGCTATTTCCGGCTGCTGCCCTATGCCTATTACCGCTGGTCCATTGTCCGCGTCAACCGGGTTGAGGGGCAGCTTGCGGTGTTCTATTTCCACCCCTGGGAGCTGGATCCGGATCAGCCCCGCCAGACCGGCCTGGACTGGAAGACCCGGCTGCGCCACTACCTCAATCTGGACAAGACCGAGCCGCGCCTCAAACGGCTGCTGGCGGACTTCCACTGGGATACCCTGGCGGCGGTGTATCTGACCGGGGAGACCTGATGCAGATCCGCTCACTGGAAACTGCCGACGAGGGGCGCTGGGACGATTTCGTCGCCATCGCGCCGGCCGCCACCTTTTTCCACCGGGCCGGCTGGCGTCGGGTGATCGAGGAGGGGGCGGGCCTGCCCACCCATTATCTGTATGCCGAGGAGGGGGGCGTGGTGCGGGGTGTGCTGCCCCTGGCCCATGTGCACAGCCGGCTGTTCGGCAATGCCCTGGTATCGACGCCCTTCTGTGTGGAGGGCGGGGCGGTCGCCGCCGACGCCGGGGCACGCCTGGCCCTGGAAGCCTCCGCCTGCGAATTGGGCCGTGATCTCGGAGTGGACTGGGTGGAATTCCGCAACACCGCCGATTCCGGCAGCGGACGGCCGCAGAAGCCTCTTTATGCGCGGTTCCGCAAGGCCATCGGCGGCGATGAGGCCGCGTTGCTCGCCGCCATTCCGCGCAAGCAGCGGGCGGTGATCCGCAAGGCCGAGGCGATGGGACTGGACTGCCGGGCCACGGCCGATCCCGACCGGTTCTATGAGTTGTATGCCGAAAGCGTGCGCAACCTGGGTACTCCGGTGTTTCCCAAGGGCCTGTTCCGGCTGCTGCCGGAGGTGTTCGGCGAGGATTGCCGAATCCTGGAGGTGAGCCGCAACGGCCGGCCGCTGGCGGCGGTGATGAGCTTTTATTTCCGCGACGCGGTGCTGCCTTACTACGCCGGTGCCAGACCGGAGTCCCGCGAGATTCACGCGCAGGACCTGCTGTACTGGCGGCTGATGCGCGGTGCCGTCGCCGAAGGCTTGCGCTGCTTCGACTTCGGCCGCAGCAAGGCCGGTACCGGCGCCTATGCCTACAAGCGTCACTGGGGCTTCGAGCCCGAGCCGCTCCACTACGAGTATGAGCTGATTGGGGCGTCCAAGCTGCCCGACCTCAATCCCCTCAATCCCAAGTACCGGCTGTTCATCGCCCTGTGGAAACGGCTGCCGTTGCCGGTCAGCAAGCTGATCGGGCCGCATCTGGCGCGTTATCTGGGTTAACGCGATGGACGAAATCCTGCTGCTGGTCCACCGCATCCCCTATCCGCCCAACAAGGGCGACAAGATACGCTCCTTCCACATCCTGCAGCGGCTGGCGCGGCGCTACCGGGTCCATCTGGGAAGCTTCGTGGACGATCCGGCCGATTGGTGCCATGCCGGAGCCCTCAAGCCCTACGTCGACCAATTGCAGCTCCGCCCTCTGCGGCCACGGTGGGCCAAGCTGTGCGGCTTGACCGGTCTCCTGACCGGCGACCCCCTGACCGTGCCCTATTACCGCGACCGGCAGATGCAGGCCTGGGTCGACCGCATCGTCGCCGAGCGCTCCCTGAAAGGCGCCCTGGTGTTCTCCTCGGGCATGGCGCAGTACCTGGCGAGCCATCCCACGGTGCCGGCCGTGGTGGATTTCGTCGATGTGGATTCGGCCAAGTGGCATAGCTACGGCGCGGCACGGCACGGACCCGCCGGTTGGATCTACCGGCGCGAGGGGAGGATGTTGGAGGCTTACGAGATCGCTGTGGCGCGGCGGGCCCAGACCGCCCTGTTCGTGACTCCCGACGAGACCGCGCTGTTCAGCCGAATCGCCCAGGGTGTACCCATCGACCTGCGCACCTTGGAAAACGGCGTCGACCGCGACTACTTCTCGCTGGATGGGGAGTACCCCAACCCCTACCCGGAGGGAATCGAACCCCTGGTGTTCACCGGCGCCATGGACTACTGGCCCAACGTGGATGCGGTCGTGTGGTTCGCCCGCGAAGTCTTCCAACCGCTGTTCGTCCGCCGCCCCCAGGCCCGCTTCTATGTGGTCGGTTCCAGACCGGCGCGGGCGGTGCAGGCGTTGGCCGGGCAGCCGGGGGTTGCCGTGACCGGCACCGTGGCCGACATCCGCCCCTATCTGGCCCATTGCCGGGCTGCGGTGGCGCCCCTGCGCATCGCCCGCGGGGTGCAGAACAAGGTGCTGGAAGCCATGGCGATGGCCAAGCCGGTGATCGCCAGCCCCCAGGCCATGGAAGGGATCGGCGGCGACGGCGGGCTGGAGGTCGCCGTCGCCGAGGCGGCGGGGCGCTGGATCGAAATACTTGAAAAACTCGAAAACTTGCCTACAGTAGCGCACCGAAATCGCGGCATGATCGAAGAGCGCTACGATTGGGAGGTCAATCTGGCCATGCTCGACCATCTCTGGGACGGTTGAGCGGGGCGCTGGTCGGCGGGCTCGGGCAAGCCGCCGGAGGCCGGCTTGGAGCCATGCTGCCAGCGCTTCGCATCCGGCGCGGATTGACGACGGGCACAAGCCGGACATTGCCAGCCTCCCGGGTTTCTGATATCAATAACCGATTTAAGCTTTTCCTCTTAGGAGTCTACGGATGCCCGATAAAGCGACTGCGCGCGAAGCGCACATGACGCCTTTCAGCTTCAAGCCTTACGAGCTGGTTGAAGGCGAGGAGTACATGAACGAGGCTCAGGTCGAGCATTTCCGTGCCATTCTGCAGAACTGGAAGAGCGAGCTGATGCACGAGGTGGACCGCACGGTACATCACATGCAGGATGAAGCCGCCAACTTCCCGGACCCCAATGACCGGGCCACCCAGGAGTCGGAGTTCAGCCTGGAACTGCGCACCCGAGATCGTGAGCGCAAGCTCATCAAGAAGATCGAGGAGGCGTTGACCAATCTGGAACGGGGCGACTACGGCTATTGCGAGACCTGCGGCGTGGAAATCGGACTGCGGCGCCTGGAGGCGCGGCCCACCGCCACCCAGTGCATCGACTGCAAGACCCTCGACGAAATCCGCGAAAAGCAGAACGGATAACGCCTGATCGACTCACCTTCCCGCGGGGCGTTCCGGCCCCGCTACCGCGGCCGCTTTGCGCCATCGCCGACCGGCCCGCTCCACCTGGGTTCCCTTTTTACGGCTCTCGCCAGTTATCTTGAGGCGCGCGTGCGCGGCGGCGAGTGGCTGGTCCGCATCGACGACGTCGACGGCCCCCGTACCGCAGCCGGAGCAACGGAAAGCATACTCCGCTGCCTGGAGGCGCACGGGCTTTGGTGGGACGGAGAGGTGGCCTACCAGCAGGCGGAATTGGAATCTTATGACGCTGCCTTGGACAGGCTGGATCGCCAAGGCTTGCTCTACCGCTGCGGTTGCTCCCGCAAGGAACTGGCTACGATGGGGGGCGGGGAAGGTTCGATGTATCCGGGCCGCTGCGCCCACGGGAAACATCCGCCCGACCGGCCCCACGCCTTGCGGGTGCGGGTCGGCCATCAGCGGGTCGAATTCTCCGATGGGCTGCAGGGACTCTACGCCCAGGATCTGTCATTGGCGGTGGGGGACTTCGTGGTGCGGCGGCGCGACCGGCTTTACAGCTACCACCTGGCGACGGTGGTGGACGATGCCGCCGCCGGCATTGCCGAGGTGGTGCGCGGCATCGACCTGTTGGATTCGACGCCCCGCCAGATCTATCTGCAGCACTGCCTGGGGTTGCCGACGCCGGCTTACAGCCATCTGCCAGTGGTGACCGATGACGGCGGGACCAAGCTCAGCAAGCAGAACCTGGCACCTGCGGTGAATGACCGGATCGCGGCGGCCAACCTCGTGCAGCTATTGCGGCTGTTGCGGCAGGAGCCGCCGGCGGAACTTGCCGGCACCGGGGTCGCCGAGGTGCTGGGGTGGGCGCTCGTCCACTGGGACTTGGGGCGGTTGCGCGGTTGCCGAACGGTGACTGCTTGAGCAGGCGGCATCCTGTGCGAGAAGACCTCCGATTGGAGGGAGGTGTGCGGGAACCGCCGCACGGTCCGGAGGGCGGAGAGAGTACCGGCCCATCCCGCCCCTTTCGGCTAAATTATTTAGGCATGGCGTGAAGGGATGGCCGGGTTGTACCGGTTCGCGCCGTGGTCCGGCGGCGCCCGTCCGGAGCGGAGTCCCCGGATCAATCAGGGATGAACCGGGGATGGCGTTTGGCGCCGGCATGCGTCACCGCCGGGGCGGCGCAACAGGCTCCGGGCGGGTTTTTCGTTCATCGCTTTGACCGTTGGCGCCACTGGAGGCGTAGCATGACCTTCCGGATCGGTATCGAGGCAACCACGCGACGGGCTTCGACGCGGCGATGGCTCCGGTTGCCGGCGGTCGAGGAGAACTAGCGCCATGCGGTACCTGGTCGCGCTGCTGATCGTGTTGTTCGCCACCGCTCCGGTCTATGCCGGCCCGGATGACGCGCCGCTGAGAATCGGCGTCCTGGCCTTCCGCCCAAAGCCGCAAACCCTGGTGCAATGGCAGCCGGTGGCGGCCTACCTGCAGGAAACCCTGAAACGGCCGGTCGAACTGGCGGCCTACGATCATGCCGAGTTGGGGGCGGCCGCGCTCCACCGGGCGCTGGACGTGGTCATCACGACGCCCAACCATTTTATTCTGCTCAGCCACATGGCCGGCGTTTCGGCTCCCCTGGCGACCCTGGTGTCGCGGGAGGGGGAGCATGAACTCAGCGCATACGGCGGTGTCGTCTTCACCCGGTCCGACCGCACCGATATCGAGACATTGGCCGAACTCGCCGGCAAGCGGATCGCCGCCACCACCCAGGAGGCCTTCGGCAGCTATCAGATGCAGATGGCCGAGCTGGCGGAAGCCGGCGTATCCCGGCCCGAGGGAGATCGATTGCTGCTGACCGGACAGCCCAACGACAAGGTCATCGATGCGGTTCTGCAAGCAGATGCCGATGCCGGCTTCGTCCGCACCGGCGTGATCGAGGCGTTGGTTCAGGAGGGCAAGCTCGATCCCGCCGCGATCAAACTCGTCAACCCTCGGAATTTTCCGACGTTTCCTTACCAGGTATCCACCCGGCTCTATCCGGAATGGCCGGTGGCGGTGATGCCTCAGGTCGACAGGAAGTTGGCGAACCATCTGGCGGCCGCCTTGTTCCTTCTGCCCCGCGACAGGCTCGGCGGCTCCTCCAGCATCGCCGGGTTCACCACCCCGGCCAATTACGACGGCGTCGAGAACCTCATGCGGCGGCTGCGCCTGCCGCCTTTCGAGCGGATCCCGGAAATCACCCCGGCCGATCTATGGCGCCGCTATGGCCTTTGGATCGCCGCCTTGGCCGGCTTGATGCTGTTGCTGATCGCGGCAAGTACCGGCCTGGTGGTCATGTACCGGCGCTCGCGCCGGTCGCTGCGGGAACTGGGGCGGCTGGTGGAAAAGGAAAACCTGATTTTGTCCAGTCTTGCCGAAGGTATGTACGGCATCGACACCCAGGGCAACTGCATCTTCATCAACCCGCGGGCGTTGGCCATGCTGGGTTTTGCCGAGAGCGAAGTGATCGGCCGCGACGCTCACGGCCTGTTCCATGAGCGTCCGCCAGCCCCGTGCCCGCATGCGGGCGACCGCTGTCCGGTCCTGCAGACCTTGCACGACGGCGTCAAGCGCGAACTCGAGGATGTCTTCTTCCGCAGCGACGGATCGGAGCTCCCCGTCTCCCTGGGCGTTGCCGCGATGACCCACGGCGACGCCATCGTCGGCGCCGTGGTCGTGTTCCAGGACATCACCGCGCGCAAGCAGGTGGAGCAGGAGGTCCGAAGGCTCAATCAGGAACTCGAACGGCGGGTGGTCGAGCGTACCGCGGAACTGCAGGCAGCCAACCGGGAACTGGAGACCTTCACCTACTCGGTTTCCCATGACCTGCGCCAGCCGCTGCGGCACATCGACGGTTTTCTGGGGATGTTGAAGAAGCACGTGGGGCCGGCCCTGGACGAAGAGAGCCGGCGCTACATGGCGACCATATCGGAAGCGGCCCTGCGCATGGCGCGGCTGATCGACGATCTGCTGTCGTTTTCGCGCAGCGGTCGTTTCGAGATGAGCAGGGTGGCGGTGGATCTGGCTGCCCTCGCTCAGGAAGTGGTGCGGGAACTCGATCCGGGGCCGGGTCGGGAGGTCGAATGGCACATCGGCGAACTGCCTGTGGTCATGGGAGACCATGCCATGCTGCGGGTCGTGTTCGGCAACCTGATCGGCAACGCCCTGAAATTCACCCGGACCCGTGAGCCGGCTCGGATCGAGATCGGCTGTCGGCCCGGCGGGGAATGCGACGTGGAGGTCTATGTGCGCGACAACGGCGTCGGGTTCGACATGCAGTACGCCCAGAAGCTGTTCGGCGTGTTCCAAAGGCTGCACGGCGTCCAGGAGTTCGAGGGCACCGGCATCGGCCTGGCCAATGTGCGCCGCATCATCGCCCGCCACGGCGGCCGTACCTGGGCGGAAGGCCGGGTGGATGGCGGCGCCACCTTCTCTTTCTCGTTGCCGCAGCTGCCGAAGAGCGGCGTAGCGGCGAACTTGGCCCCTCAGTAGTCGTCCGGCACGTCGCCCACGTCGGGACCGTTCCAGCCGTCGAAATAGTGATCGACGTTGAGCCAGCCCAGGACGCCGCCGGGCCGGGGCCCGAGGGCCGAACGCTTGACGCCATCATGCTTGGTGCCGCGACCGCCGGCGCCGCCCGCCACCACCGACCACTGATCGCCCTTGACCGTGACGATGATGCCCACGTGGTCGGCCTGGCCGTTGTGTCCCATCATGAAGAAGTCGCCTTCCCTGGGTTTGCCGCCGGCACAGTCGGCAATGAAGGCGGGGATCCAGCCGACCTCGGCGTTCATCTTGAACGGCTTCAGGCCGATATCGATGTCCTTGCCGGAACGGTTATCGCGGTATTTGATGGGCAGCTTGCCGGCGAGCCGCACCTTGGTGGCGAACCGCGGCAGAAACGAGGTGCAGGTGGTGAACGTGGGGTCGGTGCCCTTGGTGTCGTAGAGCGGGGTGCCGTCGCTCTTGATCTGAAACCATTTCGAGAGCAGGTCGGCGTGGCTCACGCCGGTCAGCAGCTCGAATTCCTTGCCGTGGGTGTTGGACCAGATCGTCGTTCCCGGTGGAATATTGGTGATCAGGGTCTTCTTGATCCACTTGCGTACGGGGGACAAGCTTTCGTTGGAATCTGCCATGACTACCTCCGGGGCAGGGGTTGGGATGCGCGATCTGGACCTGCGGCAACGGCTTGCATCGGCCGCCGCCGTCCGTGGGCTAGGACCAGTGTCGGTCCGATTCTTCCGGTGCCGACAAACGACTCAGACTTCGACAGGGTTCTGCAGCAGGGCCTCGAATTCGTCGACGGATTGAGGCCGGTCGCGGTAATGGACCGACAGCGCCTTGTCGATGGCTTCCAGCACATGGGGAGAATACTTGCGGCGGAACGCCTTGGAGGCGGGAATCAGCAAGTCTTTTTTGGCGCGCTTGGGAGCAGGCGGCGGAGCTTGTCCGTCCAGGGACATGCGCATGCTGGCGCCGAGGGCATAGAGATCGCTCCACGGTCCGATGTGGCCGTCCGGGCGGTACTGTTCGAGGGGCGAGAAGCCTTGGGTCAGCACCTTGCCGATCTTGTGCCGGCCCACGCTGGGATAGGGCTGGACCGCGCCGAAATCCAGCAGCAAGGGATCGCCGCCGGGCCGGATGAGGATGTTGTGCGGCTTGATGTCCAGGTGCAGCAAGCCCTCCCCGTGAACCACCTTCAAGCCTTCCAGCACCTTCATGAAGGTCGGGACCAGTTCGTCTTCCTTGAGGGCGCCTCCCTTGTCCTTGAGGTATTCGTTCATGATCATGCCGTAGTCGTAGGTCATGACCAGGTAGGCGGTGGAGTTGGCCTGGAAGAAGTTCAGCACTTCGACGATGTTGGGGTGGCGCAGCTTGGTCAGCAGGCGGGCTTCTTCCAGAAACAGCTTGCGGCCTTTCAGGAATAGGCTCTTGGTCTTCTCGCTCTGGGCGATCACGTCGTTGCCCCAGGTCCGTTGCGCCAGGCGCCGCGGCAGGTATTCCTTGATCGCAACCTGATGCTGGTCGGAACGCTGCCGGGCCAGATAGACCGAGCTGAAGCCTCCGCCAGCCAGAGGCCGTTCGATGATGTAATCATCGATGACCGTGCCCGGCTGCAGGAAATACCAAGAATCCGGATACTCGTCCGGCATAGAGGGGTTGCTCATGGAGGCGAGAGAGTGCCCGGTTTCCTCATGAAGGGAATGCGCATACCATCTGGCATTTTTTGACCCAGTATAAATCAAGACATGACTTACATCCGCAGCATGACCGGATTTGCCGGCGCCGACCTCCAGGCCGGGGAATGGACCTTCGGGTGGGAGATCCGCTCGGTCAACCATCGCTACCTCGACATCGCCCTGAAGCTCCCCGATGCCGTGCGCTTTCTGGAGCCGGAGATCCGCAGCCGGATCGGTGCCCACCTCAAGCGGGGCCGGGTCGACGTGCTGCTCAACCTGCGGCGGAGCGCCGGCGGCACCGGCGACATCGGCCTGGACCGGGACCTGCTCAAGGCCTTGCTGGCGGTTGCGGGCGAAGTGGAGGCCCTGGCCGGCGGCACGCTGGCGGCCTATTCGTCGCTCGATCTGCTGCGCTGGCCCGGGGTGATGCTGCAGTCGGAACCGGACCGCGAAGCGCTGGCGGCGGGTGCGCTGGAATCGCTGGAAACGGCGCTGGCGCGACTGGTCAAGGTGCGGGAGACCGAGGGCGTCCAACTGGCGGGCATGATCGAAAGCCGCTGCGGACAGATGCTGGAATTGGCGGCCGGGGTGAGGAAGCGCCTGCCCCAAGTGCTGCAGGCCCTGCGGCAAAAGCTGCTGGCCCGGCTCGCCGAACTGGCCGCCAAGCCCGACGCCGACCGGTTCGAGCAGGAACTGGTGTACCTGGCTCAGAAGCTCGACGTGGACGAAGAGATCGACCGGTTGGAGACCCATCTCCGCGAAGTCCAGCAAGCCCTGCGCAAACCCGACCCGGTCGGCCGCCGGCTCGATTTCCTGCTGCAGGAGCTCAACCGTGAAGCCAATACCCTCGGCTCAAAATCCGCGGATGCCGAGACCACCAAGGCATCGGTGGAAATGAAGGTTCTGATCGAGCAGATGCGGGAGCAGATACAGAACATCGAATGACGTTTCAGTCCCTATCACGCCATCTCATGGCGAGCACTAACGCCCGGTAAATCCGGGCTTTTTTGTGCCTGCGCATTGCATGCCGTCTCATGCGGTCCTATATCCTATATCCAAGGGTACCTGACGGTGTACGAAGACGGGTACACGTTTATGCGCGCCGGTGCCCGAGCCAGAAGCGCATAACCTGCATTGGATCGGCGACCAGCCCGGGGCCTTGAGCGGAGCGATGCACTGACTTGTGAAGACCCGCCATGGTCATCGGATGGCTGTGCCGTTGCGGCAAGCGACACGACGAACCTCCCTCTGGGATGGCATAGAATAGGCGGTCCGAATTCGCTGAAACCGTTTGCCCATGCACTGGATTGCTCCCACCGAAAAAGACGACCTCGCCGCCACCCTGGAATAACGCCTCTGGGACGCCGCCGACCAATTCCGCGCCAACTCGGGCCTGAAGGCCCAGGAATATTCAGGCCCCATCCTCGGCCTGATCTTCCTCAGGTTCGCTGAAGTCCGCTTTGCAGCCCAGCGCGCCAAGCTCTCACTCCCCTCGCCCTCTGGGAGAGGGGCCGGGGGCAATGATGTTGAAATAGGGAACCCTCTCCCTCTGGGGGAGGGCAGGGTGAGGGCTGAAGCGGCTGATGTTCCAAAGAGTTCATCGCAAGCACAAGGCGCCCAAGCCCTCACCCCAACCCCCGAGCTTTTTCCTGCGCCTTGCCGATGAACAACACGCCTTCGGTAAAGGTGCAGCGGGCCAGGTACTCCTTCGTCAGATCATCCATGCGCTGATCCTTGGCGAAAGTCACCAGATCCACGCCCCGTTTCCTGGCAAACTGCTCGATGGCCCGGACAAAGCCATCGGACAGCGGCGCGACCACCGCCGTGGAAGCAATCGGGTACCCCATGTGATCGCGAACGAAGTGGACGAATCCGCCTTCCGCCTGCAAACCCGGCGCGTAGGCATTGAGATACATCCGGTCGATGCCTTCCACTTCCAGAGTGACATGGTGGCGGATGATTTCGGCGACGTTTTGAGTGATCATGGCGCGGGCTCCGCTGACTTCTGATTGACCTGAAAGGTCCGATCGCTCGGCGATCCAACGCCGGCATGGTTACCCAACCACACCGGCACCGCGGAGCCCGCCCATCCATGCCTCGTCGGTCTGAGGCGAAGCCTCGTTAGGGGGTATATCTTCGTGCTTGACATGCCCCAAAAAAATCGACCTCGTATTGCCTCGGGGAGCGGCGGGATTGTGGCCGGCCGCCGATTGCTGGTGAGGCCGTCCCGCCGTGCCAGGCAGCGATGAAAGCCCATCAGAGCGAAGTCGAGCGCACCAGTTCGACGAGCTGATCGAGTGCTTTTCCCCAGCCCTCATGGAATCCCATCTCTTCGTGCTTCCGGCGCGCTTGTTCCTCGCCGTGAAGCACCAGCGCGGTGTACTGCGTGCCGCTTCCTCGCGGCGCCAGTGCGATGATCGCGGTGAAGAAGAAGGAGCCGCAGGAGGTCCCTTCCGGGGTGTTGCGCGGACGGAAGCCGGGGGCGAGGGCGTTGGTCCAGACCAGCTTTTCGTTCTCGACGATTTCGAGGTAACAGCCTTCGCCCGGTATTTCCTGTCCCTCCGGGGAACGCATCACCGTGCGGAAGATGCCGCCCGGGCGCAGGTCGATCTCGCAATCGACGGTCTTCCACGGCGCGGGAGTGAACCATTGCTTGAGCAATTCCGGCGTGGTCCATGCCCGCCAGATGAGTTCTCTCGGGACCTCGACGATGCGCTCGAACTGGAGGTCGAGCCTGGGGTCCGGTTGGTGAACGTTCGGATGAATCATGATTCCTGCTCCTGACTTTGAAACTCGAAACGGCACTCTCGATTCGCCAACTGAGTACCCAGTGCCCCGCCGCCGGCCGGGGGCCGAAGATCCCGTGCGGCATGACGGCCGCTACTTGCGCGTGTAACTGATCTCCATGATTTTCCATTCCTTGCCGCCGTGGTGAGCTCCGTACATCTCGAAGCTCTGGGTCTTGCTGTCCACGATTTTCCAGATGGCGCGATGCTTCATGTAGCCGCCGCCCGGTTCGGGATGCTGGCCTTTCAGGGTGATGGTCTTGCCGTCCGGGCTCGCCGCGCCTTCCATCATGAAGATCATGGTGCTGGTGTTGGACATCCAGGTGGTCACGTAGCGCTTTAGCAGGTTGTCATATCCGATCATCTCGATGCCCGAGAACGGCTGTCCCATCATCTGGCCGGTCATGTCCTGCTGGAGAAAGCGCCCGTCCAGCAGCATCTTCATTTCCGCCGAACCGGTAGTCTCCACCGGCGGCTTGTCGGGCTCCATCCACTCCTTGGTCTTGGTGGTCCAACTTCCCGCAAGGCTCGCCAATTGCTTGTGCTGCTCGCCGGGCGCGGCCAGGGTTTTGTATAGCTCCATCATCGCCTGCTGATCCATGGGTTTTCCGCTCTTCTGGCCCTTTGCCTGGACAGCGGATGCGGCCAACAAAATACAGAGGCTGGTGACAGTGAGTTGTAAGTAACCGGTCATGGCGCTCGTGCCATCCGAGATCATGAGAGCACTCGCACCACGACCGGTTTCCCTCACCCCCGCCCTCTCCCGGAGGGAGAGAGAGACCAAGGTGTTCGCTTCGCGACTTTCACAGTAATGCATGGTTTTCTCCTTTCACGTTGTCGTTGGAGACAATGACAATGGGCGGTCAGCTGCATTGGGTTTGCTGCTGCGCCGCCGCCTGCAGTTCCGCCGGACTCAGGTCGCGCACATGGGTGGCGACTGACCAATGATGGCCGAACGGGTCTTCCAGCTGGCCGTAACGGTCGCCCCAGAACATCTCCGAGACCGGCATGGTGAGCTTCGCTCCCGCTTCGACGGCACGTGAGACGAAGGCGTCGACATCCTCGACATAGAGATGGAGGGTGACGGGGGATCCCTTGAGCGATATCGGACCGAAGGATCCCCAGTCGGGGCATTCATCCGCCAGCATGACGGCGGAATCGCCGATGCGCAGGCAGGCATGGATCAGTCCGCCGCGAGGGCCTTGGAGCCGTATGATCTCCTCGGCACCGAAGGCTGTCTTGTAGAAGTCGATGGCGTCGGCCATGCCGGCGCAAATCAGATGGGGGGTGACGGTATGCATCCCTTCCGGGATGGCGCTGGCTTTCGACATGATCAGTTCTCCCTTTGCTCTACGGTTGAGAGTCGGCTCCTCGGCCGGGTGGCCGCCTGTAGCCGGACTTCACCTCACAGTCGAATGAGGTGCGGCGAAATCGACAGACTCGTAGCCCAATTTCTCAGTCCCACGCGGTGCGAGGCTGCCATTCATGATCGATCCTTCGAGTCTCGCAAACCCCATTTGATTCCCGACCCAGGCTGCTCCGGTTTGTCGATGCGGGACGGTCGCTTCTCGGGAGGCGACAGGGAGGATGCCGCGATCAGGTCTTCAGTTTCCGGCGCCCGCGGTCGTATCTATCCGACAAACCTCCAGTACATTGTAAGGAATACGACAGCCGGGCCGGACTTAACCGTATGATCGGCCGATGGAAGGTGTTTGGCACTCCGGTTGCTTGAGTGAAGGCAAGCACCCTCCGGAACGATATCCCATGCCCGAGATCATCAAGCGCAAGAAGGCCATGTCGGTCAATCCGCTCAAGGCCAGCCAGCCGGTCGGCGGATCGCTGGCGACCCTGGGTTTCGACCGGGCCATGCCCATGCTGCACGGTTCCCAGGGCTGTACCGCGTTCGCCAAGGTCTATTTCGTCCGCCATTTCCGCGAGCCCATCCCGCTGCAGTCCACCGCCATGGACCAGGCCAGTTCGGTGATGGGGGCCGACGAGAACGTCATCGAGGGGCTCAAGGTCATCGCCGAGAAGTCCAATCCGCAGCTGATCACCGTGCTCACCACGGGACTGGCCGAGACCCAGGGCGCCGACATCAAGCGTTGCGTGCGGGAATTTCGCAGCCGATATCAGCAATTCGCCGACATCGCCGTGGTGGGGGTGAGTACCCCGGATTTCACCGGCTGCCTGGAATCCGGCTTCGCGGTGACCCTCACCGATATCATCGACGAACTGGTGCCCGATCCGGCGGAAGCCGGCACCAAGCCCGGTACCCGCCAGCGCCAGGTCAACGTGCTGGCCGGTTCCCACCTGACTCCGGGCGACCTGGAACATCTGCGCGACCTGCTGGAATGGTTCGGGCTGCGCCCGGTGTTCGTGCCGGACGTATCCGATTCCCTGGATGGCCATCTGGTGGACGAGGATTTCAGCCCGGTCACCGTGGGCGGCACGCCCATCGCCGAGATCAAGACCCTGGGCGATGCCGCCGCCACCCTGATGATCGGCGCCTCATTGAAGAAGGCGGCCGACATCCTGGAGAACCGCACCGGCGTGCCCACTTACCGGTTCGATCACATCTATGGCCTGGCCGCCACCGACGCCCTGGTCAAGGCCCTGGCCGACATCAGCGGCAACCGCGTTCCGGACCGGCTGGAGCGGCAGCGGGCCCAACTGCAGGACGCCATGGTGGATACCCATTTCATGCTGGGCTTTCTCAAGGTCGCCATCGCCGCCGACCCGGACCTGCTCAATGCCTTCTCCCATCTGGTCCACGAGATGGGCGGCGAGGTGCTCACCGCGGTGGCCTCCGGCGACGGTCCGGCACTGGCCCAGGTGCCCGCCGCCACGGTCAAGATCGGCGACCTGGAGGACCTGGAACTCTCCGCCAAGGAGCAGGGCGCCGAGCTGCTGATCGGCAACTCCCATGCGGTGCAGGCGGCCGAACGGCTGGGCGTGCCCATTCTGCGCTGCGGCTTCCCCCTGTACGACTGGGTCGGCGGCTACCAGAAGTCCTTCATCGGCTATGCCGGCGCGCGCCAGGCCCTGTTCGATCTGGCCAATCTGGTGCTGGCCACCAATCACCACCACGAGGTTCCGGTCTACCGGTCCATCTACGGTCAAAAGCCTACCGAGGAAGCTCGGGACTACCCGTTGGAGAACACAGCTCATGGCCTTCATCCGACGCATGCGCATCATTGATCAGCACGAAGAAAGCCGACTCATGGATACCTGTCTGAAGATCGCCTTCGCCACCGACGACGTCAAGACAGTCAACCAGCACTTCGGCTCGGCCAAGACGTTTGCCGTCTATGCCGTCAACCAGGACCGCTGCGAACTGGTGGAAGTGGCCGAATTCGGCAAGCTGGAGCAGGACGGCAACGAGGACAAGCTGGCCGCCAAGATCACCCTGCTGGACGGCTGTGCCGCGGTCTACTGCGAGGCCATCGGAGCCTCCGCCATCCGCCAGCTGGTGGCTTACGGCATCCAGCCGGTGAAGGTGTACCGGGGCAGCTCCATCGCCGAACTGATCGACGATTTCCAGAACGAGCTGCGCTCCGGCCCCTCCGCCTGGGTGGCCAAGGCGCTGGCGCGCCAGGCTTCGCCCGACCCCTCCAAGTTCGACCGCCTGGAGGCGGAGGGTTGGGAGGAGTGATGATTTCATTAACCGATTGGAGATGACACCGTGTCTGCAGCTGCATTGGCCCTAGCCGAAGACGATACCGAACTGAACGCCGACTTTCCCAAGGAGATGCTCAAGCAGCTCAAGGCCGTGGATACCTACGGCACCTACGACGGCTGGTCCGACGCCAAGATCCTCGATCCTCTGATCCTCACCAAGGAGCGCAAGCGCGAGATCCCCATCGTGGGCGATCCGGACGAGACCACCATGGCGCGGGTCAAGGCCTATTACAACTCCCTCGCCAGCCTCATCGAAAAGCAGACCGGGCTGATGGCGGTGCCGGTGATCAACCTGACCCACGAGGGCTTCGGCCGCGCTTTCGTCATCGTCGGCAAGCTGATCGTGGTGGACAAGACCCTGCGTGACGTGCACCGCTTCGGCTTCCCGACCCTCGCCAAGATGAACGAGGAGGCCGGCAAGGTGATCGACAAGGCGGTGGAGCTGATCAACGGCTATCGCGAAGTCGCCGAACTGTAACGGGGTGCCACCGATGACTCCCGAAGAACTGCAAGCCCTCGAGAAGGAAGTGGCCAAGGCCAAGCGCATCGCCAGCGAGTGGGCCTCCAAGATGCACGACCTGGTGGAAGACCGGCTGCCGGCCGCCTACCAGGAGATCCCCGAATTGGCCCAGTCCACCTTCGAGGCCTGCCAGGCCTGGGCGGACGTCAACGCCAAGCTGAAGGCGGCGAAGAAGGCCGCCGCGGCGTAAGCCAGGCGTAGGTTGGGTTGCGGCGCGCGTACCGATTCGTCGGGAGTTTCGATGACCTTGGTGCGCGCCGTAACCCAACGGAACAGCGATCGAGACATGACGCGCCAATTGTTGGGTTACAACGCGCCCTGCAGCTTCCGAAATCGGCAGGGTTACCCGGGTTGCGCGTTTAACCCAACCTACAGATAAGGTAACGAAATGAGCGAAATGATCACCGGCGTGACCGCAGGCGGTACCGCCTGGACGCCAGCCTTCGTGCAAAGCATCAACCAGACCCGCTGCATCGGTTGCGGTCGCTGCTTCAAGGTCTGCCCCCGCAACGTGTTCGATCTGATCGACCGTGCCGATACCCTGGAGGCAGACGACATCGACGATTACGAGGATCTGGACGAGGACAACGCCCAGGTCATGAGCATCGCCAACAGCGGGGATTGCATCGGCTGCTCGGCCTGCTCGCGGGTGTGTCCCAAGAACTGCTTCACCCACGCGCCGCTGGCTGCTGCTGCCTGAGGACCTGACATGCCCAAACCGACCAAACATGTGTTCGTCTGCGTTCAGCGCCGCGCCGAGGGTCATCCCCGCGGCTCCTGCTCGCAACACGGCTGCGACGACGTGATGAACACCTTCCTGGGGGAAATCCAGAAGCGCAATTTGTTCGACAAGATCGCCGTCACCAACACCGGCTGCCTGGGACCCTGCGGCTTCGGTGCCAGCGTGCTGGTCTATCCGGAAGGGGTGATGTACGGCAAGGTCACCAAGGAGGACGTGCCGGTGATCATCGACGAGCATCTGCTGGGCGACAAACCGGTGGAACGGCTCCAGGTGCCTCCTTTCGTCTGGGGTTGAGATGGCCGCCGTCAGTTTCCTGGAAGACCGGGTTTCCTTCGGTCCCGCCGTGCCCGCCGCGGTCAACCGGCGGCTGCAGATGGCGGTGGAGGCACGCACCCGCAACCGCTACGAATCGGAAAAGCTGCTGTGGGAGGCGCGTGCCGAGGATCCCACCTGTCTCCCGGTCTATTTCGCCCTGTACAAGTTCTACGCGAACTCCAAAAAGTTCGAGGCCGCCGAGCGGGCGGCTTTGCTGGCTTTGGCCGAAGCCTCCCGCCAGGGCGGTTTTCCCCAGGACTGGGCTGCCCTGAGCCGCGAACCGGGCGTCTGGCCGCTGTATGACAGCCCGGCCGGGCTGTTCTATCTGTTCTCCCTCAAGGCCCTTAGCTTCATCAAGCTGCGCCGTGGGTTTGGAGTTGAAGCCAGGGACTTGCTGGGCCACTTGGGGCGGCTCGATCCGGAAGACCGCTCCGGCGGTTCGGTGATCCGTACCCTGGCGGATTCGCTGGACGAGGAGGCGGAAGACGAGGCATGATCGAGACCTTCCAGTCCCGCGGCGAAGCCATCTGCCGACGGATGGCCCTGGAGATGCAAAAGTTGGGCTTCAGCGACGAGCAGTTGCTCAAGCTCAGGCCCGTTTACAGTGACGCCAGCTTCGAAACCAGCCGCGATCCCTACAGCGGCGAAGCCGCCCTGTGCGGTTCGTGGCGCGATGCCCGTGGCCAGCGCATCGGCGAGATCAAGTTTCACGGCGACGGCAGCTTCTTCGCCGAATACGACGTGGTGCTGCCCCATCCCACCGATGCACGCTGGTTCGTGGAAGGGGTGACCGCCTGGGGCAGGGACGAGACCATCAAGGCAGAGCCGAAACTATTGGCGGCGTTGGGGGACTGAGCCGCGCGGCAAACCGACGGGGTAGGGGGGATACATGAGCTGCAAGTCATCGGCTTTCTTTTTCCTCTCCTTGCGGGCAAAGGTATCTACACAAGTCCGCAAGGACTTGAACATCAACCCCTCTCCCCGCGGGAGAGGGAGTGCGTAGCTACCCTTAGGTTCAAGGGTAGAGCTCGCCAATCCATGTCCTCCCTGGTCGATCCGGCCCCTGCTCTATTCCATGACCAACCCCTACGAAATCTACGACCTGCTGCAGGACTACGCCGCCGACACCGCCCCGGTGGGCGAGGTCGTCATCGGCCTGGTGTGGACCTACTGCGAGGCGGAAGGTCTCGGTCTCGCCATGAGTCCGGGCCTGCCGACCCGCACCTTGCCCTGGTCCGGCACCCTCCGGGGCAAGCCGCTCCGGGAGTTGGCGGGTTGGGTGCGGGACTTCGAGCCTTACCAGGCGACGGTGGGCATGGCTGCGGTCAATGCCGGCATCAACCGGCTGCGCCTGCCGGCGCCGGGTGTCACCCTGGAACCCCAGGCCGGGGGCGATAACAACCTGGCGGTGTTCGAACACTTCCTGCCCCAGATCCGTGGCAAGAAGACCGTGTGCATCGGCCGCTATCCCGGCCTGGACCGTTTCATCGCCCGACATGAATTGGACCTGATCGTGCTGGAGCGCCAGCCCGGTGCCGGTGACTTGGCCGACGCCGCCTGCGAATACCTGTTGCCGCCGGCGGAGTGGGTGTTCCTCACCGCCAGCTCCCTCACCAACAAGACCTTTCCGCGCCTGGCGGAGCTGTCCCGGAACGCGGTCACGGTGCTGATGGGCCCGACCACCCCCTGGCTCCCTGAACTTTGCCATTTCGGCATCGACTACCTGGCCGGAGTGGAAGTGACCGATGCGTCCGCCCTTAAACGAACGATAGGGGAGGGAGGCGGCGTCCGCATCTTCGATTGCGGGCTTCGCCACCGCATCGCGGCGTTGACTCTGGAAGCCTCTCAGGAATGGACCCGCCGGCACATCGCCCGCACCGTGCAGGAAAAGGAAAGCCTGAAACAGGCCATGGAACAGTGGTACGGGGCCGGCAACCGCATGCGTTTCCCGGATTACGGGTGGCTGGAAGGGGTCAACACCCGGCTGTCGCGCCTGGATACCTGCTTCAAGCGGCTGTGGGACGAGAGGCCTGAACCCCAGCGGGCGGCGCCGACATCCGGTTAGCCGGCCGCCGGAGTTCCCCCGGGTCGCGCGGTTTCAGTCCAGCCGCTGGTGCAGCGGGCTCTTGCGGGGGAAGTGAGCCCGCAGGAATTCCATCTGGTCCGACAGCACCCGCCGCCCCTGCAGGTAGACGTATTCGGCGTGGGTCGGGGTGAAGGGGATGGCGAGCAGCTGGATGCCGGCCTGTTCCGGGGTGCAGCCGGCCTTGTGGTTGTTGCAGCGCTTGCAGGAGGTGACCACGTTGTTCCAATGGTCCAGCCCGCCCTGGCTCAGCGGGGTGACGTGGTCGCGCGACAGCTCCCGGTGGAAGAAGCGCTGGCCGCAATACAGGCACAGGTGGTTGTCGCGGCGGAACAGGGCGGGGTTGTTGAGGGGCGGGGTGTAACCCTGGTCGATCCGGTAGCCGCCTCCGGGGCTGCCGAAAGTCGCCAGGATCGAGTTGACCTCGATCACGCTGCGCTTGCCGGTCCTGGCGTTGTAGCCGCCGCGCAGGACGAACAGCGGGGTGCCGCAGGAATAGGCGACCTGCTCTAGGTAATAGAGCTTCGCCGCTTCCTGGTAGCCGATCCATTCCAGCGGCATACCGGAAGCATCGGTACGCAACACCTGGAAACGGTCAATCTCCATAAATCCTCCCTCAGCATGCTGGGTTTAGCGGAAACCGGGTCGTTAATTGGTTGATTCATCGAACGTTCGATCACGGGATTTGTGCACAGTGTATAGAAATCCCCTGTCAAGTAAAAATTCGGGGCGGCCGGCGCGGATTTCGTCCTGAAATCTTGAGCTAAGTCATTGTTTTCGTAAAATTGGTGTCGGTTCGAGTCTTTGGCCGGACTGGCCGCAATCGTGCTGCTCCGCGGCGGGGCAGCAGAACGGATCCACAAAGTTATCCACAGAATGGACGAGGTTGTGGGTTAGTTGGGGAAGAGCGCGGCCGGCAGCCGCCTACCGGGCCGCTCCGGCGATCTCGGCATGCGGCCTGCCCGTCCGGGGCGGGGGGCTTACCGGCGCGGCACACCGGCGGTGCGTCAGTCGAGGAAGTCTTCCAGGGTGGTGTCGGAGCGGTCGCGGCCGTGCTGGTCGGGGTCGGAATAGCCCAGGTCGTCGACTTCCAGGTCGTCGAAAGGGGCGCTCCAGTCTTCCGGTGCCTCGATGGGGAAAAATAGGGACTCGTCCCAGGATGCGAAATCGTAGCCGCCGATGTCGCCGTTGAGGAACTGCACCTCGATGGAGTCGTTTTCGTCGTCTACGGCCACCACGCGAAAGCTGCGGGAGGTGGCCTCATCCTGGTACCAATTTCCGAGAATGGGGTCTGCAACGCTCATGATCTGATGCTCCCAATCGGCTTTGTCGTCAAGACGGGCGCTGGTACGCCGGGCGGTTGGGCGGTTGCCGCGGGATAGGTTGTCCGATTCGGTCCGGCGTGCATGGCCGGTACGGTTTACCGGCAACTCGAACGCTTCGGCGCTGCCTCCCTGCGGCAGTGGAACCGAACCATCCCTCGGCGCATTCCCAATACTGGCGGCCAGCGGGCTTAGGCGAAGGATAGCACGATGGCCGCGTCAATTGTCGCCCACCCAATCGATCAGCGCGGCCCTCAATTTTTCCTGCAGTTCGCGATCGTCGATGGGGTTCTCGTCGGGACCGGTGACGTAGAAGATGTCTTCGGCGCGGCTGCCGATGGTGGATATTTTCGCGTTGTTCAGGCGGATCCCCATCTGCTGGAAGGCCTGGCCCACCTTGGACAGCAAGCCGGGCCGGTCGGTGGCCAGCAGTTCCAGGACGGTGTGGCGGTGCTGCGGGTCCTGGTGGAAGTACACCTGGGTCGGTACGGTGAAGTGCTTGATCTCGCGCGGCTCGCGGCGCTGCACCGGGGCGGGGTTGGCGCCGGGGTTGAGCAGGCATTCGCGCAGCTTGGAGCAAATCTGCACCTGGCGCTGGTGGTCCTTGATGGGGCCGCCTGAGGATTCCAGCACGTGGTAGCTGTTGAGCACGTAGCCGTTCGACGCCGTGATGATCTTTGCGTCGAAGATGGTGAGGCCCAGCTGGTCCAGCAGCGCGGTGCTGTGGGCGAAGATGAAGTCCTGATCGTGGGCGTAGATGAACACCTCGGCGCTGCCGCGCTGGCTCATGGGCCGCAGCAGCACCAGCGGCAGATTCGGTGCCGGGGTGGCGTCGATGGCGATGGTGTGCCAGGCGATCTCATCGGGCAGATAGCGAAGGAAATAGTCGTCGGGGAGGCTTTCCCACACCCGCTCGATGGCCGCCACGGGCAGCCCGAGCCGGTCCAGCAACCCTAAGGTTTCCTCCCGTACCGCACGGATGCGCTGCTCCAGGTCCACCGGCTTTTCCAGGCCGCGGCGGAAGGCCGAGCGGGTGGCGGCGAACAGTTCCCGCAACAGGGCGCCCTTCCAGGAGTTCCACAGGCTCGGGTTGGTGGCGCGGATGTCGGCGACGGTGAGCAGATACAGGTGGTTGAGGGTTTCCGGGTCGCCCACCTGCATGGCAAATTCGTGGATCACCTGGGGGTCGCTGATGTCCTTGCGCTGGGCGGTCATGGACATCAGCAAATGATGCCGCACCAGCCAGCGTACCAGCCGGCAGTCGTGGCCGGTGATGGCGTGGCGCCGGCAGAATTCCTCCGCGATCTGCTCGCCCACCACCGAGTGGTCGCCGCCGCTGCCCTTGGCGATGTCGTGCAGCAAGCCGGCGATGTACAGCAGCTCCGGCCGGTCGATGAGCTTGAAGATCTCGTTGCAGTGGGGGTGGTCGGTGCTGTGCTTGTCGAGGGCGAAACGGCGCAGGTTGCGCACCACGAACAGGGTGTGTTCGTCCACCGTGTAGACATGGAACAGGTCGTATTGCATCCGGCCCACCACCTTGCCGAAGGCCGGCAGGTAGGCGGCCAGGACGCCGTAACGGTTCATGCGCCGCAACTGATGGGTGATGCCGGTGGGGTGGCGCAGGATCTCCATGAACAGCCGCGCCGCCTTGGGGTCGTTGCGGAAATGGTCGTCGATCAGGTACAGGTGCTGGCGGATCAGGCGGATGGTGGAGGCGCGGATGCCTTGCAGGCCGGGGTTTTGCTGCATCAGCAGGAACACCTCCAGCAGGGCGCGGGGATTGCGCTGCAGCACCTTGGGATGGATCGCCTCCAGGTAGTTGTTGACGGCCTGGAAAGAGTCGCTGATGGGCAGGATGACGCTGTCCTCCTCGCCCCTCAGCACCGTTTCGTTGAACAGCTGCAACACCATTTCGTTGAGCCGTTCCAGCCCCATGACCGCGCGGAAATAGCGCTGCATGAACTGCTCGACCGCTTGGTTGGGGTCGTCGCCGCGGTAGCCGAATTGGTGGGCCAGTTCCTGCTGGTAGTCGAACAGCAGCCGGTCCTCGCCGCGGCCGGTGAGGGCGTGCAGGGCGAACCGCACCCGCCACAGGAAACTGCGGGTCTCGGTCAGTTCGGCGAATTCCGCCTCCGTCAGCCAGCCGTAGATGATGAGGTCGCGCAAATCGGGCGAGCCGTAGTGGCGTTTGATGATCCAGCCGATGATCTGGATGTCGCGCAGTCCCCCGGGGCCTTCCTTGACGTTGGGTTCCAGGGTGTAGGCGGTGTCGTGGTATTTGGCGTGGCGGGCCGATTGCTCCGCCATCTTGGCGGCGAAGAACGCCCGCGAAGTCCAGATCCGGTCCGGACCGAGCCGTTTGAGCAGGGCTTCGAACAGCGCCTGGGGACCGTGCAGCAACCGGGCTTCCAGCAAATTGGTCATGACCGTCTGGTCGCGCCGGGCCAGCTCGACGGTCTCTTCCACCGTGCGGGTGCTTTGTCCCGGCTTGAGGCCGATATCCCACAGGAAACTGAAGAAGGCCGACAGCGCGGTGCGGTAGACTTCCGGATCGGCCTCCTCGGCGTCCGGCGCCACCAGGATCAGGATGTCGACATCGGAATGCAGGTGCAGTTCGCGGCGGCCGTATCCCCCCACCGCGACCAGGGCCAGGCGGTCGGCGATGGGGGCGCTCAAGGTGCGCCAAGTGCCGATCAGCAGCTCGTCCATGAAATCCGAGCGGGCCCGGATGATCTGGGCAATGGGGATTTCTTCCCGAAACTGCCGGATCAGCTCCGCGCTGTTGGACTGGATGCGGCTGCGGCAGAAGGCCAGCCGCTCGGCCAGCCATTCCGCCGAGGCCGGTTCACAGAGGGAGTTCGATGCGGCTGGGATCAAAGGTTTCCTCCTGGCGGAGCGTGAGGACTTCATAGCCGGTTTCGGTCACCAGCACCGTATGTTCCCATTGGGCCGACAGGCTGTGGTCCTTGGTCACCGCGGTCCAGCCGTCCGGCAGCACTTTGACGTGACGCTTGCCGAGATTGATCATGGGCTCGATGGTAAAGGTCATCCCAGCTTTCAGGGCCTCGCCCTCCCCGCGCTTCCCGTAATGCAGGACCTGGGGGTCTTCGTGGAAACCCCGGCCGATGCCGTGGCCGCAAAATTCCTGCACGACCGAAAAGCCCGCGGCTTCCGCATGAGTCTGGATGGCGTTGCCGATGTCGCCCAGCTGCGCGCCCGGCTTGACCTGCATGATCCCCAGGTAGAGCGCTTCCTGGGTCACGCTCACCAGCCGCCGCGCCTTGATGGACGGTTCGCCGAGGAAGAACATCTTGCTGGTGTCGCCGTGGTAGCCGTCCTTGATGACGGTGATGTCGACATTGACGATGTCGCCGGCCTTCAACTTCTTGGGGCCGGGGATGCCGTGGCACACCTGGTAGTTCACCGAGGTGCAGATGGACTTGGGAAATCCCTTGTAATTCAAGGGGGCCGGAATGGCTTTCTGGACGTCGACGATGTAGTCGTGGCACAGCCGGTCCAGTTCGTCGGTGGTGATTCCCGGCTTCACATAGGGCTCGATGAATTCCAGGACCTCGGCGGAGAGCCGCCCGGCGATGCGCATTTTGGCGATTTCCGCGGGCGATTTCAGAATGATGCTCATGGGTTGGCGGGAAGGCGGATGCTGTTGTCGAAGGACCCCATGCGATTATCGCGCCCCGGCAAGGACCTAGGCGCAGCCGCGCCAAGATTGCGGGCGTCACGGCGGTGACGCGGCGTCTCGGATTGTTCGGCAAGGGGCCGGTATGGTATAAATGCGAGCTCGTTTAAGCAATGACACACACATATCGGCACATCCGTCGGGGTGCCGGTGCCAAAGGGCCGGTCGCCGGGTGGGATATGTGGAGGCTCAACCCAACGGGGAACGCAGCGTTCCCCCCTCACTATGTTCAGGAGTATTCATGTCCACGGTTAGTATGCGCCAGATGCTGGAAGCTGGCGTGCATTTCGGTCATCAGACCCGTTATTGGAATCCGAAGATGGCACCTTACATCTTCGGCGCCCGCAGCAACATCCATATCATCAATCTGGAAAAGACCCTCCCCCTGCTCAACGATGCCATGAAGTATCTGGAGCAGGTCGCCGCCAACCGCGGCCGGATCCTGTTCGTGGGCACCAAGCGCACCACCCGCAAGGTCGTCGAGGACGAAGCCAAGCGCTGCGGCATGCCCTATGTGAATTATCGCTGGCTGGGCGGCATGCTGACCAATTTCAAGACCATCAAGCAGTCGGTGAACCGCATGAAGGATCTGGAAGCCATGCGCGACGACGGCCGCCTGAGCCGGTTCAGCAAGAAGGAAGGCCTCGGCATGATGCGCGAACTGGAGAAGCTGGCCCAGAGCATGGGCGGCATCCGCGACATGGACAAGCTGCCCGACGTCATGTTCGTGCTGGACGTGGGTTATGAGAAGAATGCCGTGAGCGAAGCCAAGAAGCTGGGTATTCCGGTGGTCGGCGTGGTCGATACCAACAACAGTCCGGCAGGCATCGACTACATCATCCCCGGCAACGACGATTCCATCCGCGCGGTGCAGCTCTACGTGCAGTGCGCGGCCACCGCGATCCTGCAGGGCAAGGCCAGCGGCGTCAGCTTCTCCGAAGGTGCGGCATCCGAAGACGAATTCGTCGAAATGGATGCGGCGCGGTCTGCGGCGGGCGACGAGGAAGGCGCCGGCAGTCACGCGGAATAGATCCCGAAAGCTTGTGTATTCAAGTTTTCGCACCTGACGAAAACGCCTCCGTTCGGGGGCGTTTTCATAAGACCAGTTTTTAGTATCGATGAGGTTGTTAAGATGAGTATTTCTGCCGCGATGGTGAAGGAACTGCGTGAGCGGACCGGTTCCGGGATGATGGAGTGCAAGAAGGCCCTGGTCGAGGCGGGCGGCGATCTGGATGCCGCCATCGAGATCATGCGCAAGGCCGGCCTCGCCAAGGCCGACAAGAAATCGAGCCGGACCGCCGCCGAAGGCCGCCTCTGCGTGAAGCTGAGCGCCGACGGCAAGCAGGCCGCCATGGCGGAAATCAACTGCGAAACCGATTTCGTCGCCAAGGCGGATGACTTTTCCGAGTTCGCCGATGGCGTGGCCCAAACCATCCTGGATTCCGCCGCGGCCACCGTCGATGCCTTGCTGGCGGCCAATCTGCCCGCCGGCAACACCGTGGACGAGCGCCGCCGCGAGCTGGTCGCCAAGCTCGGCGAAAACATCAACGTGCGCCGTTTCGAGCGCTACGACACGGGCTCCGGCATCGCCGTCAGCTATTTGCACGGCACCCGCATCGGCGTGCTGGTGGAGCTGACCACCACGGATCCGGCGCTGGGCAAGGACATCGCCATGCACATCGCCGCCAGCAAGCCGATTTGTGTCGACGAGAGCGAAGTTCCGGCCGAGACCATCGCCAAGGAGAAGGAAATCTTCTCGGCCCAGGCCGCCGCCAGCGGCAAGCCCGCCAACATCGTCGAGAAGATGGTGGAAGGCCGTATCAAGAAGTTCCTGGGCGAAGTGACCCTGGTGGGCCAGCCCTTCGTCAAGGATCCCGACCAGACCGTGGGCGCGCTGCTGAAGTCCAAAGGCGCGGCCGTGGTGCGGTTCGTGCGGTTCGAGGTGGGCGAAGGCATCGAGAAGGAAGAGAGCAATTTCGCCGAGGAAGTGATGGCTCAGGTGCGCGGCAGCTGAGCGGCCCTCGCGCGACGGCTACCCCCACGAGACCCTGAGGAACCCAAGGACATGACCGCATCCGGGTACAAGAGAATCCTGCTGAAGCTGAGTGGCGAGGCCCTGATGGGGGGCCAGTCCGGTGGCATCGATCCCAACACCATCCACCGGTTGGCCGGCGAAGTGGTGGACTTGTGCAAGGCCGGCGTGGAAGTCGGCCTGGTGATCGGCGGCGGCAACATCATCCGCGGCGCCACCACGGCGGGGGAGGGCCTGGAGCGGGTGACCGGCGACCACATGGGCATGCTGGCCACCGTCATCAACGCCCTTGCCATGCAGGACGCCGTGGAACACCTGGGTCAACCGGTGCGGGTCATGTCGGCGCTCAAGATCAACCAGGTGTGTGAGGATTACATCCGCCGCCGCGCCGTGCGCCATCTGGAAAAGGGGCGGGTGGTGGTGTTCGCCGCCGGCACCGGCAATCCGTTTTTCACCACGGATTCCGCCGCCAGCCTCAGGGCGATCGAAATCGACGCCGACCTGCTGATCAAGGCGACCAAGGTGGAAGGGGTCTATTCCGCCGATCCCCTGAAGGATCCGGACGCCCGTTTTTATTCCCGGCTGACCTACGACGAGGCCCTGGATCAGCGCTTGAACGTCATGGACGCGACCGCCCTGGTGCTGTGCCGGGACCACAACATGCCGCTGCGGGTGATGAACGTCTTCAAGCCCGGTGCGATCATGCGGGTGGTGCAGGGCGAGGACATCGGTTCTTTAATCGTTACCGGATAAACGCAATGATCGACGACCTACAGAAAAGAACCTCCGAGCGCATGAAGAAGAGCATCGAGGCGCTCAAGCAGGAATTCGCCAAGATTCGCACCGGCCGTGCCCATCCCAGCTTGCTGGAGCACGTCACGGTCAGTTACTACGGCAACCCGGTGCCGTTGTCCCAGGCTGCCAACGTGACCGTCGAAGATGCCCGCACCCTGGCGATCACGCCCTGGGAGCGCAACATGATCGGCCCCATCGAAAAGGCCATCCTCACCTCCGACCTGGGGCTCAATCCGTCCACCGCCGGCACGGTCATCCGGGTGCCGCTGCCGGCTTTGACCGAACAGCGCCGCAAGGATCTGATCAAGGTCGTCAGGGCCGAAGCGGAGAATGGCCGGGTGGCGGTCCGCAACATCCGCCGCGATTCCAACACCGACCTCAAGAACGCCCTCAAGGACAAACTGATCTCGGAGGACGAGGTCAAGCGTGGCGAAGACCAGATTCAAAAGACCACCGACCAGTTCATCAAGGAAATCGAAGGACTGCTCGAGGCTAAGGAAGCCGACCTGATGGCGATTTGACCCGGCGCCCCAAGCCTATCGTGAACGCTGTGCTCGGGCCCGCTGCGGCTTTGGATGCGGACCGCCTGCCGCGCCATATCGCCATCATCATGGATGGCAACGGCCGCTGGGCCAAGCAGCGCCATCTGCCGCGCACCGCCGGCCATCACGCCGGGGTCGGCGCGGTGCGACGTACCGTTGAGTATTGCGCCAGGAACGGAATCGCGGCGCTGACCCTGTTCGCCTTCAGCAGCGAGAACTGGCGCCGGCCCCAGGAGGAAGTCTCGGTCCTGATGGGACTGTTTTTGTCCACCCTGGAAAAGGAAACCCAGAAGCTCCACCAGAACAACGTCCGCATGCGCATCGTCGGCGACCGCTCCGCGTTCGCCCCGGAACTGCAGGAGCGGATGGCCGCGGCCGAACGCATGACGGCGGACAACAGCGGCCTCAACCTGTCCATCGCCGCCAACTACGGGGGCCGCTGGGACATCACCCAGGCCGCCCGCCGGCTGGCGCACGAGGTCGCCGCCGGGCGCCTCGCTGCCGACCAGGTCACCGAGCAGCAACTGGAAAGCCTGCTGTGCCTGGGGGACCTGCCGGAACCCGATTTGTTCATCCGCACCGGCGGCGAGCAGCGCATCAGCAACTTTCTGCTGTGGCAGCTGGCTTACACCGAGCTCTATTTCACGCCGGTGCTGTGGCCCGACTTCGACGAGCAGACCCTGGCCGAGGCCATCGCCGATTATGCCGGCCGCCAGCGCCGCTTCGGCTACACCGGCGATCAAGTGGTCCAGCTTGGCGAAGGCCGCTGATTCGCCCGTTTTCACCCTGCAAGCCATAACAACAAGACCATGCTCAAGAATCGTGTCCTAACGGCCCTCGTCCTGGCTCCCCTCATCGTTGCCGGCATCCTGCTGCTGCCGCCTCTGTGGTATGCGGTCGTGTGGGGGGTGGTGTTCGCCATCGCCACCTGGGAATGGTCGGGCCTGTGCGGGCTGGAGAAGCTGCCGGAACGAGCCGGCCTGGTTGTGGTGATGGCCGGCATCATGATCACCGGCCCGCAATGGGCCGATTACGTGCTGGATTGGCTGTCCTGGCCGGTGGTGGCCTGGTGGTTCGTCCTGAGCCTGCTGTTCCGGCGCATGCCCGCCAAGCTGCTGCAGCTGCGTTATCCGCTGGCGGTAAAAATCGTCGTCGGCATGCTGGTGTTGACCACCTCCTGGATTCATTTGATCTGGCTGAGGGTCAATTTCGGCAGCCATCAGATTCTGTATCTCCTGCTGCTCATCTGGCTGGCGGACATTTCCGCCTATTTCACCGGCAAGAACTGGGGTTTCACCAAGCTGACGCCGGAGATCAGTCCTGGCAAGACCGTCGAGGGCCTGTACGGCGCTTTGGTCGCCTCCGTCCTGTTTGCCGCGGCGATCGCCCTGTACAAGGGGTTTACGGTGCTGCCGGCGCTGGACTTCGTGCTGCTGTCGGTGGTCACGGTGGTCATCTCGGTGGTGGGCGATTTGTTCGAGAGCCTGGTCAAACGCATCCGCGGAGTGAAGGACAGCGGTAGCCTGCTGCCCGGTCACGGCGGCATCCTGGATCGCATCGACAGCGTGCTGGCGGCGGCGCCGGTGTTTTATCTCGGTTCCTTCATCCTCGAGATCTTCTTGTGAAGAACATCTGCATCCTGGGATCGACCGGCTCCATCGGCGTCAACACCCTAGACGTGGTGGGACGCCATCCCGACCGCTACCGGGTGGTCGCGCTGACCGCCAACAACAACCTGGAGCGGCTGCTGGAACAGTGCCGCAGCCATCGCCCCGCCTATACCGTGCTGCTGGACGAGGCCAAGGCCAAGACCTTCCGCGAGCAGCTGGCGAGCGCCGGACTGGCCGACATCGAAGTGCTGTGCGGTGCCGCTGCTCTCGACGAAGTGGCCTCGCTGCCCCAGGTGGATACCGTGATGGCGGCCATCGTCGGCGCCGCCGGGCTGCTGCCGACCCTGGCGGCCGCCAGGGCCGGCAAGACGGTGTTGCTGGCCAACAAGGAGGCGCTGGTCATGTCCGGACAGCTGTTCATGTCCGAAGTGGTTCGCGCGGGCGCCGACCTGCTGCCCATCGACAGCGAGCACAACGCCATCTACCAGTGCATGCCGGCCAACTACCACGCCGGCCGCCACGCCGCCGAGGTGCGCCGCATTCTGCTGACCGCCTCCGGCGGTCCCTTCCTCAAGACGCCGCTCGGCGCGCTGACCGATGTCACGCCGGATCAGGCCTGCGCCCATCCCAAGTGGGTCATGGGGCGCAAGATTTCGGTGGATTCCGCCACCATGATGAACAAGGGCCTGGAGGTGATCGAGGCCTGTCTGCTGTTCAACGTGCCGCCGGAACAGGTGCAGGTGGTGATCCATCCCCAGAGCGTGATCCATTCGCTGGTGGATTACGTGGACGGCACCGTGCTGGCGCAGATGGGCAATCCCGACATGCGCATTCCCATCGCCTATGCGCTGGCTTGGCCGGACCGTTTCGAGTCCGGCGCGGAACCTTTGGATTTGTTCAAAGTCCGACAGCTGAATTTCGAGGAGCCCGATTTCGAACGCTTCCCCAATCTGCGGCTGGCGTACGAGGCGGTTCGGGCCGGCGGCACCGTTCCCGCGGTACTCAACGCGGCGAACGAAGTGGCGGTGGCGTCGTTCCTGGACTCCCAGATCCGCTTCACGGCGATTCCGTCCATCATCGAGCATTGCATGTCCACCGTGCCCGCCGCTGCAGCGGATTCCATCGCGGCGGTGCTGGCGGCGGACCAGGAAGCGCGGCGGGTCGCCCGGGAGTTCGTGCGCAAGTTGTCCTGATCGGTTAGCCATGCCTTCACTGCCCTACACCCTGTTCTATTTCCTGATCGCACTGCTGGTACTGATCACCTTCCACGAGTACGGGCACTATTGGGTCGCCCGCCGTCTGGGGGTGAAGGTGTTGCGGTTCTCCATCGGCTTCGGAACGGCCCTGTGGCGGCGCCAGCGGACCCCGGAATCCACCGAGTTCGTGGTGGCCGCGATTCCCCTGGGCGGCTACGTGAAAATGGTCGACGAGCGGGAAGGCGAAGTGGCCCCGGCCGATCTGCCCTATGCCTTCAACCGGCAGCCGGTGTGGAAGCGCAGCCTGATCGTGGCGGCCGGACCGGTCTTCAATTTTTTGCTGGCCGTGCTGCTCTACTGGAACGTGTTCATGCTCGGCGAAAGCGGCCTGAAGCCCTTGCTGGGTCCGGTTCCGGCCGAATCCCTGAGCGGCCGCGCCGGCTTTCTGGAAGGCGACGAAATCCTCACGGTGGGCGGTGATACCACGCCCACTTGGGGTTTGGCGCTGACGGCGCTGATCGAAAAGGCTCTGGTCGATGAGGACGTCACCCTGGTGGTTCGGCGCGGGACGGACGATGAAAAGGTCCTCTCCCTGCATGTGCCCAGGGGGGTGGCCGATAAGCCCGAGAAGCTCCGGGAGAACCTCGGATTTCAGCTCTGGCAGCCCGATCTGGCGCCGGTGATCGGCCGGGTCGAGCCGGGCAGCGCCGCCGACAAGGCGGGCCTGAAGCCGGGCGATCACCTGATCTCCATGGACGGGCAGCCGCTCGGGAAGTGGCAGCAATGGGTCGACTACGTGCGTTCCAAACCGGCGACCCCCATCCAACTGGTGCTTGAGCGCGAAGGCGTGCGCTCCAAGCTGGAGGTGACGCCGGCCGCCGTCGATGGGGCCGGGGGCCAGGTAGGCTTCATCGGGGCCCGCCCCGAAGTGCCTAGCAACTTGTTCGAGGCCATGACCGTGACCTACCGGCTGGCGCCGGTTCCTGCCCTGGCGGCGGCCTGGAAGCGGACCGTCGACTATTGCCTGCTGACCCTGCGCATCATGGGGCGGATGGTGGTCGGCCAAGCCTCGGTCGACAACCTGTCCGGCCCCATCAGCATCGCCCAGTACGCCGGCCAGTCCGCCAAGCTGGGGCTGGTGCAGTTTCTCGGTTTCCTGGCCAGCGTCAGCATTGGTCTGGCGGTGTTGAACATGCTGCCGATCCCGGTGCTCGACGGCGGCCATTTGCTGTTCTATTTCATCGAGGGCGTCAAGGGCCGGCCGCTTTCCGACGCTACCCAGGCGCTGTTTCAGCAAGCCGGGCTGTTCGTCCTGCTGCTGTTGATCGCCCTGGCGTTCTACCTGGACATCGAACGGCTGTTGACGTAACGATATGGCTGGGAACAATTTTCCGACTTTCGGATGCTCTTGTAGGGGCGAATTCATTCGCCAGGGGCGATTAAGCGCCCCTATCCCCTATGAATCCCGGAAGTTGTTTGCAGCCACATTCTAAGCGCCAAGCGGCGACGATCCTGCTCTCCCATGCCATGCGGTCGCCGACCGCCCCCACCAAAGGAAATTTCCATGTTCAGCCCATTACGTGTCCTCGTTTCCGCGGCAGCCCTGCTGGTGTCCCAAGCGGTGCCGGCGGATGCCACCACCGCGGCCATCGAGGCGGCACTGAAACAGTCCATGCCGACGCTGAAGCCTGACTCCATTACGCCGTCCAAGATGCCGGGGCTCTATGAAGTCGTGGTCGGACCGAAGCTGTTCTACGCCTCGTCGGATGGCAAGTATGTGATCCAGGGTTCGCTGATCGACGTGGCCGCCCAGGAAGACCTGACCGAACCGCGACTGATGGGCGCCCGGATCGGTTCCCTGAAGAAGGTCGGCGACAACAAGATGATCGCGTTCAAGCCGAAGTCCCCCAAGTACAACCTCTACGTGTTCACCGACATCGACTGCGGCTATTGCCAAAAGCTGCATTCGGAGATCGACCAGTACCTGAACCAGGGCATCGCGGTCCATTACTTGTTCTATCCGCGCGCCGGCGAGGGCTCGCCGTCCTGGGACAAGGCAGTGTCGGTGTGGTGCGCCAAGGATCGCCAAGCGGCTTTGACCAAGGCCAAGAAGGGCGAGAAAGTCGATTCCAAGCAATGCGACAACCCGGTCAAGGAGCACATGGAACTGGGCAATGCCCTGGGCGCCCAGGGTACCCCGATGCTGGTGACCGAGAAGGGCAGCATACTGCCCGGCTACGTGCCGGCGCCGCAGCTGGCCAAACTGCTGGCGCGCGAAGCCACCGTGGCCAAGAACTGAGCCGCGCCGCCTATTCGGGCACCAGCCACCATTGGCGGTAGCCGCCGAGGCCTTGCTCCGAGAGGTTCTGCCAGAGCCAGGGACCCAGGCCCGCCAATAGGGTATCCAACTGCCAGGGCGGGTTGATGAGCAGCATGCCGCTGCCGTTGAGCCGCTTTGGGCTGTCTTCGTCGAAGATCCTCAGTTCAGTTACGAAGATCTTGCCGATGCCGCTACGGGCGAACTGGCGGTGGAACCAGTCCAGTTCCGGCCGTGCCAGGATCGGGTACCACACTGCATAATGGCCGGTGGGCCAGCGCCGCCAGGCGGCGACGATGCTATCATGGCGTAGCGTTGGCGCCCAATTCGCCCCTGCGTTCAGTGGTGATTGCCTATACCGGCTTGCCTTTGGAAACCCAGATCCACTCCTTACTGGAACAGGGGGACACATAGCCCCGGTCGGAAGCGGCAGAAACCCGACGGTCCAACACCGCCGTTATCGGGAGGACACTGATCGCCCGTTGTTACAAGAGCCTGCTTTTGCCCTGCCCAGAATGTGGCGGCGAGTTGTGGCTGATCGCGTTCATAACCGAACCGAACCACAACGGCGCATCGTGGACGACATCGGGCAGCCCGTCGTGGCCCGCCGAGTTCTCCTGCCTGGTCCCCACAAGTCGCAGAGGTTGTCGACCAATCTTCCGCACACGATCCGGAACGGGGTGAATCGGCCCCGGAGTTCGAATTTGATCAGACGGTATATTGGTACCTTATATGGCTACCCCGATCCCCGCATTGCCGATTCGGTCCTTCGGTCCCGGTGGAAGTAACTTCGGGGCGGAAATTCAGATAGGCCTTCTGCGCAAGGCCTTGGAATGCCTCGATGACCCTCAAAATTCCCCGGCCATCTCCGAACCGCCTTTGCTCATCATAGAATTTGGAAATAAGCCCAGGCTTCGGTAGAGTGTCGCACCCCTTTCCCGACTTACGTAATGCTCAGCTACCGACACGCCTACCATGCCGGCCTTCACGCCGACGTATTCAAACATCTGGTTCTCACCTTGCTGGCGCGGTCCCTGCTACAAAAGGACAAGCCATTTTTCTATCTGGATACCCATGCGGGTCCGGGCTGCTACGACCTGGGTTCCGAAATGGCGCAGAAAAACCGGGAGTTCGAAACCGGAATCGCGCGTCTGTGGAGCGAGGATGCAGCCCCCGAGCCGGTCATGGCCTATTTGGATGTGGTGCGGCGCCTTAATCCTCCTGGCAGACTAAGGATGTATCCGGGCTCGCCACGCATCGTGCGGGACTGGCTCAGACCTCGGGATCGGATGACCCTTTGCGAACTGCATCCCAAGGACACCAAGTCGCTCCGCACCGAGTTTGCTGAGGATCGGCAGGTTCGGGTGGAGACGATGGACGGCTATCAGGCCCTCAAGGCACTGCTGCCGCCGGCAGAGCGGCGGGGCTTGGTGCACGTCGATCCGGCCTTCGAGCGCAAGGATGAAAGGCGATTACTGCTGGAAGCCCTGCAGGAAGGCTACCGTCGTTGGGCCGCGGGGATCTACGCCGTCTGGTTTCCGATCCAGGATCGATCGGCTACGGACGATTTCCGCCGTCGCCTGGAGCGCAGCGGCATTCGCAAGATTCTACTGGCCGAGTTTTCGGTGCTCGATCAGGACGAGACGCGGCGCCTGATTGGCAGTGGCATGGCCATCATCAACCCTCCCTGGCAATTGGATGAGACACTGCGGGATATATTGCCCTGGCTGTGGGAGAAACTATCGGTCGACGGGCAGGGTGAATATCGCCTTGATTGGCTGGTAGGAGAATAGAGCTTAGTCCCTGTTAGCAGTTCATTAGGCGAGATTTTACCAGTTCAAGTACATGCTGCTTGTCGTGCTCGTCATTTGCAAAGTCAAGCTTGACGCTGTCAATGCTGAGCACATTCCAACCACCGGTCTCCGTTTTGATTACCTTCGCTAGTGCTTTATTGATGGCGGAAAGGTAATCGACGGTAATCGATTGCTCCACATCCCGCCCTCGCCGCCGGATTCGCTCCAGTTCGACTTCCGGGGCGCAGACCAGGTGGATGACCAGATTCGGAGGGGGTAATTCACGGCGTATGACCTGATAAACCGCCAGGAATGCCGCACGCTTTTCCTCGTTCAAGGTGACTTGGGCGTAAGCTCGGTCTAATAACAGGGAAAAATCACAGGCAAAAGCGCTTTCTTGCTTAGACGCGGTTTTTATTTCGTGGTAGTGCTGTAACAGGAAGCTGATTTCCGTTTCGAAGGCGGTGCCGATCGGATCAGCATAGAACGCCTTCCAAAATGGATTAGACTGAAAATTTTCTAGGCACGATGAGATTCTTGTCTGGCCTAGTAGTATTGCCAATGTGGTTTTGCCAGAGGCTATTCCGCCGCATATTTCGGCGTACACGCCGGTATCCCCGAGTTGCTGTGACCTCATTTCTTTGAGTTAGTATTGGCTTGGGTCATTTTTGTTTTACAGGCGCATGTTTTTTTATGTGATTGTCGTTCTTCGTTTTCCTCAGTTCAGCCTCTAATATTTTAATTTTGTTAATGAGGTCTTGCTGAGCAGAGTATATCGCATTGGCTTCTTTGCGAAAGTCGTTGATATTCTTGTTTGTCGTGCAAATAAGATTCCACGTCCCGACTAAGACGCTGCCAAGTGATACAGAAAGTGCAAAGGTGCCGCCCCAAAGAATCTTTTTAGAAAAATCTTCCGCCTTCTTGGCTGATTTGTTGGCTTGAGCAATTTCCCCTGGTATCGAGCTTATGGATGGCTTCCCATCGTCGGTTGCCATGTTTAGATACTGCTGTACTGTTAAATTCCACTTGTCTTCTCGGAAGGGAATATAACTGGCGGGCAGTAAGCGTGCGCGTTCATCCCAATTCTGGTGACTAGAAAGCTTTGTGAATTCGACCCAAATAAGGCCTTCCCCACCTATTATGGTGAAATCTTTCGCTGTAATATTGTGCAGCGGAATAAGTAATCGGCCACAGAATCCTGGGTCTACAAGCGGTCCTGTGCCAAGTAGTAATCCCTTGTGGACATGAGTGATTTTTAAGTTAAACCGGAGCGCGAGGTAATGAGGGAGTCGGAAAGTGGTGGCGATGTAAACGTAAGCTATGGAGTTTTTTCTTAGCGTAAATGGCGTATCCTGGAGTATTTCCCGTTCTACTGCCTTTCCGTCTTCGTCAGAAAGATGAACAGTTCCCAGGAAATCTATTTCATAGGATGCTGGCTTTAACTTTCTTTCTAATTGGCTCCGGTTCTTGGCGAATGGCCATACCATTCCAGTTACGCGAGAATAGTCATATATGTCACCTGAGTTTAACAGTGCGGGATCAATGCTGGGAAAAGGGTCTATGCGCTTAAATATCCCGAATCGCTGTTCTGCTTCCTGCTCGGACGCTGGAAAGTCCCATTGACTAAAATCATCTTGTTCAACGTCCATTACATATTTTGGCGGCGAAGCTTGGTAAATAAATTGATGTCTGATGAGTTAAATCCAACATAATCTATCGTTTTGCCTATAACCTTTTCCGTAGAGTTAACAAATAATACTGCTTTTGGCGTTAAAGAGCCTATCTGACGACATCCGGCATCTATGTAATCAACATGATTTAAAATAATTCGTGTCGGTTGATTATAAATGATCGCTCCTCGAACAATTTCTGAATCAAATTTCGCAACTCGCCGCTCTTTTTTTGTGACTGAGGTGAATTCCGAAACTGCGATCGAACTGTTCGAGTCTTTAGTTATTTCAGCCCAAGAGGTTTCATTTGGTAATGGACCTGAATTGCCTGGGACGCGAATTGGAAATGTCCGGATGACCATCACGACATCATCAATATCGAGAGGGCTCAATCCGGCTTCTGCGACAAAACCAGCCGCGGTTGTATCCCGGCTGGTGGCAAATGGATAATCGGGGGTATGGAGCAGTGATAAGCCGAAGCCTTGCGTTCCTTCGATCAACACCCGTTCGTTTCTCTCCAGTCGATCACGGAGAAATGCTGTGGCTGGTTGCACGTAAGGGCGTACAGAGTCTACGTCGCGGGCAAATCTCACCTCGCTGGATCGCCGAATGCGGGCCAAGACCGCTGCGCCGGTTCCACTTTGGGTTGAGCCGATTGATGATCCGAGTCCAGACGATCGTTCGGCGGCAAGCTCCTTGTCTGTGATGATGACAGCGTTGGGGTCGATCAGCAGGCGCTCCGGGTTCAATCCAGCGATTCGAATTTCATCCAAGAGGAGGTCGGGTTGGACGTAGGCGCCAGATGGGATCACGCACACCACGTTGGGAAGTATGGAGGCGGTGGGAAGCTGCCGAAATATGATCGGTTGCCCGTCAGGACCGATCACCGTATGGCCTGAGTTTGGCCCTCCTACCCGAATAGCGACTGATGCGCCCATTTCCCTGGCGAGACAATGGGCGACCTTGCCTTTTCCTTCCGAGCCGTATTGACCGCCGACGATGACTGTTTACCGGCATGAATGATGGTTTACCCTGAGGTTATGTGATAGACAGGATTTTGTGCTGGAACGAGCTGAGGGAAGTGTCGTTGCTAATGGCCATATGCGCAAGTCCGCGCAGTTCCGGAATATGTGATTCCACCGGATGGACTTCCGATTCGGCGAAGTTCCGGCCGGCATCTTGTCGGGAGCCGAATCGGATTTCGCGAACATCCTTTGGTGCTTCAATATGAATATGGAGGAAGGCAGGACCAAAAATTTCGATAAGGAAGGCATTATCGTCGGGAAAACGAAGACCGTCGATCACCAGATTGCCGTCTGGCGGCAGCATTTCGAGCAGTCGTTTGCCCAGCCATCTTTGGCCATAGTTCCGGTGAATTTCTGCGCCGAATTCCTGAAGCCGGTGGCGGGCGGGGTCTTCGCCCCTGTCTCTTAACAGTGATTCCACGACCATGCTGTAGCGAGCATACTGAAACCCGGCGTTTTCGAGACAGCGTGCGGCCGTGGTTTTGCCGGCGGCAATCGCCCCGCTGAAGCCGATGACACGGCGGGTTTGCCAAGCGTGGGGGTTGCACGACAAATCGGGGATGATCAGGGCTTCCTCGTCGTCATCACCCAGTGCCTCGAAGCGCCCACCCCAGAAGAATGCTCCGACGATGGCGGCAGTTATGGCATCCAGTTCATCGTGGGTGACCTGCGTTTCCAAGAATTCTCCGGTTACACCGAACTCGCTTAAGCCCTCTCGGAGCATTTCCAGGCTGGCCCTTTTGCGGGGTATGCCCATGATGTCTTGGGCTGCTCCCGGATAACTCTCGATGACGGGGATTCCCCGCGTGCGGAAAGCTGTGGCCAGCCGAATTCCCCTTGCGGTCAGTTTCTGCATGCTCGGGATCAGGGCGGGATACACATTGATGCCGCGTTTTTTCAGGACGCGCTCGCAGTAACGCATGATGCCGTATTGGTCGCGGCCTGGATCATCGTCCGAAACCGAGATTCTACCCCTGGGCAAGGACAGGGGAGAATCAATGGAGACGACGTGCGGGCGGGTTTCCATGGACGCAGAAATGAGGTCGTCGTCGGATCGGACGCACCGGGTGGTGACTTGGTTGCCGTCGAGCAGGCACCAACCGGTGGGACGTTTTTCCGAGCCGGTCAGGTCGATCCCCACGATTCGAATGGAGGCTGAAGCAGCCGCTGGGATCAGATCAGGAAGTCGAATAGAAGGTCCGTGCGGGCCTTGGTACGGAACCAAGTGAATGGAATTGGCGGGAGCTTGCTTGGCGGAGTGATCGTTCACCAGCTTCAGTTTCGACGGTTTGGCCAGCTTGGGAATCCGATCACGAATGCTCTTGGGTACCCCCCTCTCGTCGACCAGCTTCGCGACGACCTTGTCGAAGATGAACTTCATCCCTTCGATGTCGAGATGGTTGTATTCGATGAGCAACCGGAGCGCCTGCATGTCCCCGCGCCGATAACGATGCCAGAGTATGGGCGCGGCTTCGCCACGGATGTCGCTGGCGGTTCCCTTGCGTTTGAACCCGAGAAGTTCCTCTATCGCTTTTTGCCCGCCCGAAAGGCCGACTCTCTTGGCGAGAAAGCGGAGGTCGATATGTACCGGCGGAATGCGCAGACCGGTAAAATGGGTACGGAGGAACGGCAAATCGAACAGTGAGCCATTGAAGGTCACCACGACTTGGGCCTCGTCCAAGGCCTTTCTCAGCGAATCTTCCGCTTCCCCTTGTATAAACGCCTGATATCGGTCTTGGTACGACCATCCGACGAGGGTAATGATGTCGTAATATCGGCTCAGCCCGGTGGTTTCGATGTCCAGAAAGAGGGTCCGTTCGGGCACTTCCAGCGCGATGCGGAAGTGTTCTTTCGGATCCAGGGCTTGGGCAAAGAAAGCCATATCGCCAGAGTACAGCGCGGCCCGTGGTCGGGAGAGAGGAGAGACGGACTCTGAGCAATCCGGGAAAATTGACTGCTGGACGGGTTGTTGGCTGTCGAAGTCGTCCCAGTTCATTATTCCGGCACGCCATAGGGCCTCTTCCCGCTGCGCATTGATTCCGCGAACGAGGCTCACGAAAGTTGAACGGAGCATGAGTTAGACGTATGCCAAAGGAGGTTCAGCGGTTCGGAACGAGGCGCCGGGAGTATATCTAACGCACCGAACTCCGTAAAACGTCTGAAGTCTCCAGCCGGCTTTGTCCGCCCTGATGTCTCCCCCGTATTCCTGCCTGAGGTGGGCGGCGTCGCTGCCGTGCAGTTCGCACAGCACCATGCGGTCGCCGGCCCGCAGAAACTGCCTCAGCAATTCCGGCGAGCCGGGATAGAATCGCAGCCTGCTGCCGTGGTTGAGCCGGCGAATGGCGTCCAGGTAAGACGCGAATTCGGCGGGTGGCGATTCGGTTCTCCACAGCCGGCCAATGCCTCCCAAGTATTCGCGGTTCTTGGCGGCCATGGCCGAGTTGAGATCGTAGCGGCCGGACCCGGCATGGGTGTCGAGGCAGAACAGCGGCTTGTCCTTCTTGACCAGCGCTTCGGCCAGCAGGCACAGGACGGCGTGTTTGAAAACGTCGGCGAAGTTTCCTGCATGGAAACCGTGGCGGTAGCTGAGCATGGCAGGGCGGGCGGTTGGGGGGGAGGGGCAATCTACCGAATGCCGCTGGGAAAAGCTCCGGCGGCGAGCGGGTCGTCAGTCTTCCCGCAGGCTCTCCATGCGGTAGTTGTGACGGCAGAAGACCAGTGATGCCGCCACGGTGGCGACCAGCAGCAGGATCAGGGCGATGTCGATGATGCTCATGGCAGATCTCGATAAGACAGGGACGGATGCTATTGTTGACCGGATTCGTAAAGCAACAATCCCCGTGAAATTCCAAATTCTGTTTTCCATATGGAAACAATTAGGGTGGCTCCCGGCCATCGACCCATGAGAATCCTATTAGCCCCCATGGAAGGCCTGCTCGACCATTCTCTTCGCGGGCTCCTCACCGCCTTGGGTGGGGTGGATGCCTGCGTCACCGAGTTCATCCGGGTTTCCGGAAATCTGCTGCCGCTGCGGCTGTTTCACCGCATCGCACCGGAGCTGGGGCGTGGCAGCCTGACCTCGTCCGGCGTGCCGGTGCGGGTGCAGCTGCTGGGTTCCGATCCGGAATTCATGGCACTCAACGCGGCTCGGCTGGCGGGACTTCAGCCCGCCGCCATCGACCTCAACTTCGGCTGTCCCGCCAAGACGGTGAATCGCCACCACGGCGGCGCCAGTCTGCTGCGCGACCCGCAGGCACTGGGGCGGGTGGTCGAGGCGGTGCGGCGAGCGGTGCCCGCGGATTTGCCGGTAACCGCCAAGATGCGGCTGGGATATGACGACAAGACCCTGGCCCAGGATTGCGCACAGGCGATCGCCGGCGGCGGTGCCGCCGAGCTGGTGGTACATGCCCGCACCAAGGCCGAAGGTTATCGCCCGCCCGCCCACTGGGAGTGGATAGGCCGCATCCAGGCGGCCGTGGCCATCCCGGTCATCGCCAACGGCGAAATCTGGACGGTGGATGACTACCGCCGCTGCCGGGCAATCAGCGGTGTGGAAGACGTCATGCTGGGGCGCGGCATGGTGGCCAATCCTGCCCTGGCCCGCCAGATTCGCTCCGAGATATCGGAGCCGGAGGACTGGGACGAGATGCGGGTCCGCCTCGAAGGCTACTGGATCGAGCTTTGCCGGCGGCTGGAGCCCCGTTACCGCGCAGGCCGCATCAAGCAGTGGCTCAGCTATCTACGCCGCACCTACCCGGAAGCCGATTCGGCATTTGATTCGGTCCGTTCGGTCACCGATTCGGACCTTCTGGCGCAACGGCTGTTTCCGCGGCAGCGGCATTGAGGTAGTCTCGCCGGGACCTCAACCCCACATCCCGCGAGCGACCATGACCCATCCCGCCCCTCCTTCCCATCCCAACCGGCAAACCCTCTACGTCATGATCGCCATCGGCCTCGGGCTGGTGGCCGGAGAAATCCTCAACCTCAGCCTGCCGGGGCCGGACAACGCCGAGCGGCTCGGCGACATCGTCGGCGTGTTGGGGGTGGTGACCGACATCTTCATGCGGCTGATCAAAATGATCATCTCGCCTCTGGTGTTCGCCACCCTGGTGGTGGGCATGGCCAAGATGGGCGATGCCAAGACCGTCGGAAGGGTGGGCGGCAAGGCCATCCTGTGGTTTTTCTCCGCCTCGGTGCTGAGTCTGCTTTTGGGCATGCTGCTGGTGAATGTGCTGGCACCGGGCGAGACCCTGCACCTGGAGCTGCCGCCGGCCGATGCGGCCGCCGGCCTGGAGAAGAACGGCCCGGCGCTGAAGACCTTCATCGCCCACATCTTCCCCAAGAGCATCGTGGAAGCCATGGCACAGAACGAGATCCTGCAGATCGTGGTGTTCTCCATGTTCTTCGGTATCGCCTGCGCGCAACTGGGCGAACTGGCCCATCCGGCGGTCAAGCTGCTGGATTCCCTGGGACATGTGATGCTGAAGATGACCGGCTACGTCATGCTGTTCGCCCCGGTGGCGGTGTTCGCCGCCATCACGGGGGTCATCGGCAAGAGCGGATTGAGCGTACTCAAGTCCTACGGGTTGTTCATGGGGGAGTTCTACCTGGGGCTGATTCTGTTGTGCTGCCTGCTGGCCCTGGTCGGCTTCCTGGTGTTGGGGCGGCGCATCGTCTCGCTGCTGCGGCACATCCGCGAACCGGCCCTGATCGCCTTCGGCACCGCCACCAGCGAGGCGGCCTACCCCAAGCTGCTGCAACAGCTGGAGCGGTTCGGTTGTGAGGAGCGCATCTGCGGTTTCGTCCTGCCCCTGGGTTATTCCTTTAACCTGGACGGCAGCATGATGTACATGACCTTCGCCGTGCTGTTCATCGCCCAGGCCTACGGCATCCACATGCCGCTGCCGGATCAGCTCCTGATGCTGTTCGTGCTGCTGTTCACCAGCAAGGGCGTGGCCGGCGTGCCCCGTGCCTCGCTCATCGTCATCGCCGCCACCCTGGAGATGTTCAAGATTCCCGAAGCCGGCCTGCTGCTGCTGTTGGGCGTCGACCAGTTGCTGGACATGGGCCGCAGCGCCACCAACGTGGTCGGCAACAGCATCGCCGCCGCGGTGGTGAGCCGGTGGGAAAAGGCGTTGCGGTGAGAGGTGGCGCCGGCTGGCTTGGGGTGGACGCTTACGTTGTGTTTGGCTCCAACTACGCGGCTGAAGCGGATGTCAAATATTCAAATACCGAATATGGCTACTCCGTACTGCTACCGAAATCTGCAGCACGGACCGAATCACAACCACCTGCCCCGCAGCACGGTGTTGCTATTGACCTACCTTCTGGGGGGGGCAAATATGGATCGATGGAAGCTTCGACGCGAACTTTCAGGGGTCTGCGAAGGCCGCACTGAAGCAACTCATTGTGGAGTCGGGCGGAAAAATCACACGCCAGTTGAAGCAAACCAAGGTGGCTAAGCTGGAAGCGGCTAGCGCGTCGTATTCGAAAGCCAAAGTCGCCTCAACAAGAGTTGTGGCATATCGGCTTCGTACTCAGGCGATCGCCGTCGTCTACACGTTCGGCCTCGATACAACTCGCACGAAGCAGAGCGAGGACAACAAAGTGTTCGAGAGTGTCGTTGGCAGCTTTTCCTTAGCGCCTATGCCAGAGTGAGTGGGAGTCTTGCGAGGAAAATGGGGCACGAGGAAAGGGGGTCGAAGGAAAGTACGAATATCGTATCCGACCCCTTTTCCCTTATCTTACGGACTTCCCGCATCGGGAAATCGTGGCGGCGCACAATCCCACTAATTCAGGCGAAACGTGGTTTCGATGAAGTAGGTCTTGCCGACATTGGGCGCGAATTGAATGACGGCTTTATCCAATCCTTGCAGTCGCGGGTCATTCCAGGTTTTCGTCACCGGATAGGCCAGCGATTTGATGGTGAAGGTCACCACGACCGGGGTGGCGTTGCCTGGATGGTAGGCCAGGATGTTGTATTGCAGGGTCTTTCCGGCCGCTCTCGGATTACCGAAGTAATAGCCGAATAGCTTCAGGGCGGTGAGGTCAAAAGTCCTTCCCGGATAAGAAAATGGGCGCTGTTCGAAATAGTGTGGAAAATCCGCTACTGTTGACCTCCCTCCGAACTTGATGCAGGAACGAAACGCCATGGACTCTACCGCCCTGTTTACCGTTGCCCTTGGACTGCAGTCGCCGTGGGA
>Ga0233425_10001640_pt1 | contig 48789 bp, 41 predicted proteins | sample Watercolumn_Towu_2_FD_181712 | JGI IMG/M metagenome (GOLD analysis project Ga0233425, IMG submission 181712) | Freshwater microbial communities from Lake Towuti, South Sulawesi, Indonesia - Watercolumn_Towuti2014_140_MG | ecosystem: Environmental > Aquatic > Freshwater > Lake | place...
AAGCCTTGGGTGCGGGCAGTTCCATGACGGACAGCATTCAAGTACAAAGTTATGATGGGACGACGCACACGATTACGATTACCATCCAAGGCACGAATGATGCGGCGGTGATTGCAGGCACGACTACGGGAACGGTGACGGAAGATGTGACTACCACGGCGAGTGGTACTTTAACTGTTAGTGATGTGGATACAGGACAAAGTAGCTTCCAAGCACAAACGAATGCAAGTACTACTTATGGGACTTTCAGCGTTGATACGGCGGGTCATTGGACGTATCAACTGAATAATAGCAGCCCCACCATTCAAGCCTTAGGTGCAGGGAGTTCTTTGACGGATACGATACAAGTAAAAAGCTTTGATGGAACCACTCAAAACGTTACTATCACTATCAATGGCACCAATGATGCGCCGGTGGTTGCGGTTTCAAATAATGTGACGTATGTTGAAAATGCATCCCCAATTGTGATTGATAACCTTTTAACAGTTACAGATGTGGATAGTGCCAACTTAACAGGCGCTACGGTGAGTATTACCAATAACTTTAACAATGGTCAGGATGTATTAGGCTTTACAAATCAATTAGGAATTACGGGATCCTATAACTCAAGCACAGGGGTTTTAACCTTAACGGGTACTACTACTCTCGCTAATTATCAAACGGCCTTAAGAAATGTGACCTATCAAAATACTTCAGACAATCCCACCACAGGCACACGAAGTATTTCTTATGTGGTGAATGATGGCCTTGCAAATTCTATCGCTTTAGTGAGTTTAGTGGGTATCACTGCGGTAAACGATCCGCCTATTGCCGTTGCAGATACGGGAGCAGTTCAAGAAGATGTAACCTTAACAAATACCGGTAATGTGTTAACAAATGATATTAATTTAGATGGTCCTTCAGCGCTCTCTATCACGGGGGTTGTTGCAGGTGGAACACCAGCCAATGGAAATGTAGGTGTTGCTGTTCAAGGGACTTATGGATCTTTAACAGTGGCTTCTGATGGTAGTTATACTTATACCTTGAATAATGGAACGAATGGAGTGGCTTCCATTGTTCAATCCTTAGGACAAGGACAAACTGTCAATGACGTATTTACCTATCGTGTGAGTGATGGTGCAGGGGGTACTAGCATTGATAGTACAACACTTACTATTACAGTAACGGGTACTAATGATGCGCCCGTTGCCCATAATGATACGGTTCAAAATAATGGGATTATTACAAACTTTTACAGTGCGAACTTTGATAGTGGAATTCCCGCTCAAGTTTCTGGAGCAGGTTCATTGATTACTGGATTTTCTGCGCCTTTATTGGGTGCTACCAGTGTGGATGGGTTGCGTACTTTTTCAGGAAATGCGCTTTATAATAATGCCAAATTAACAGGGGGAAGTGGTAGTAATACAGATCAACCCCATACTATTATTACTCTCACAGGATTACCTGCTCATGATTCCATTAGTTTGAAATATTTATTGCTCTTAGTAGATACTTGGGATGGGTCATATGGTAGCTATGCGCCGGATTACTTTAATGTGGTAGTGGATGGTCGTACCATTTTTTCAGAAACTTTTTCTACTTATAATGCTGCTCTTGGAACTTACTCCGTTAATCCAGAGCCTAATACTTTATTGTTATCGAATCAAAATCTATATGAGCCTTCAAATGCTTCTAATCCGGGATCAAACGATGCTTTGTATGATATGGGATCCGCTTCTTCCATGTTATTTATTCCTCATAATTCCAGCACCTTAACTATTCAACTTTTTGCAAATGGTACGGGGTGGCAAGGGGGAGGTGATGAAGCGTGGGTGATCGATGCTTTTAATGTGCAAACCAATGTATCTCAAGCCACGGCTTCAGGAAATGTTTTAACAAACGATGTGGATATTGATACGGGTGATAGTATTACGGTTCAATCCTTTAGCGCCACCAGTGCAAATGGTGCCACGGTTTCTGTGGCTAGTAATGGGAACTTTACTTATAATGCGAGCGCTACCACTTTCTATAAAAATTTAGGGGCAGGGCAATTAGGAACGGACACTTTTACTTACACCATTGTGGATAGCCATGGAGCCACCAGTACGGCCACGGCCACTGTGCAAGTGCGCGGAATCAATGATGCACCTGTATTATCAAACGTTAATTCTTCTGTGACTTTCCTTGAAAATACAGTGAATGCATCACCTCAATTAATTGATGCTGCGGGAGTGACTTTTACAGATGATAATGTGAACCTTGATCAAGGGCAATTAAATGTAACTTATACAGCAGGTTCTGCGGCTCAAAATAGCTTGACCATTGTGCCAGGTTTTGTGGGTAGTGATTACATTACTGTTTCAGGAAGCAATGTATTATTTAATGGCACCACCATCGGTGCCATCGATAGTACTTTGAATGGAGTGGGCACCAATGGGTTAAGAATTACTTTTAATAACCATGCAACACCCACCATGGTGGGTGAATTGCTAGATAGGTTAGGATATTCCAATAATTCAAATACCCCGACTGCGTCTCGAACCATACAAATTACGGTAAGCGATGGATTAGGTGGAACCACTGCGGCCTCTAGTGTTGTGATTAATGTGACGGGGCAAGCCACGGATCCTCCCACGGTTACTGGATTATCTACTACTTTAACAACCACTGAATCAGTCCTGAATAATGGTGCCACTTTTATAAACATTAATACTAGCGTTACAGTGGCTGGTGGAACTTCTCCTTATAATGGTGGGCAACTTATTCTGGGGTACAGTGCTAATGGAGCTATAGGCAATAGTTACAATGACTCAGGAGTTTTAAATACCCAAGATCAATTGGCTATTATTCCAGGTGGAACTATTACCTTAAGTGGTACTAATGTTTTAAGGTCGGGAGTTATTATTGGTACCATTAATGCAGTGAATGATGGAACAAACGGAAAAGAGCTGGTTATTGATTTAAATAATAATGCAACCACAGCAAGGGTTTCGGATTTAGTAGATCGATTTGGTTATTCTAATACCTCCGATGCGCCCAATGCCACTCGTACCGTTGCTATGCAAGTGGTGGATGCCAATGGTCCAGGTGTTCCTGCTACTCAAGTGATTACAGTGACGAATACGAATGATCCTCCTGTAATAACAGGGACTCCCAGCAGTGTTTCATTCACGGTGAGTGCGGTGAATGCCCAACCTCAAATAATTATGCAAACAGCAGTGGCTTCCGATCCTGATGTAACTTCTTCAACCTCATCTGGTGGATTCACAGGGGGATCATTGACTATTTCAGGAGTGGCGGCTACGGATACCCTATCAATTCCTACCACCTCTAATATGTTTGCAGGTAATGTTGTTGTATATGTTGATCCTATAACCCATATGGATGTCTTTGTGGGTAGTGTCAATTCCACCAATAATGGAGTTGGTACTAGTTTGGAAATTGATTTCATCACTTATGCTACACCCGCCATGATAACCGCTTTGTTAAATGATATTGCTTTTTCTACTACTGCAACAACCACAGGAACTCGTAATCTTGTTTTTACTTTATCTGATGGGGCAGGTGGAACAACTACCAAAAACGTTACGGTTAACATTGGGCAAGATGTGAGTGTGGCTCCTCAATCAGGGGATATTAATGGAGATGGAACGAGTGATTTAATGATGATGTTCCAAGGAGGTACCACGGTAGCCACAGTGCTTGGGAGTACAAGTGCACCACCTAGCACCCTAACCGCTGCGGATGCCACCAGCGATCATAAATATTTAACCGTCACTAATTGGTCTCAAGATATTATTGGGAATTTTAATAATGATGGAAAAACCGATGTGGCCATGACGGATGGTACCGCTGCAAGTCCTGTGATTTATGTGATTCAAGGTAGCGCCACGGTGGGTACTAATATTACTCCTACTTCAGCCAGTGTGATTTCTGGTGGCGGTTGGGTAGTGAATGCAGCGGGTACGGTTCCTGTAGCAGGTTACCAAAATCAATATTTCGATATTAAAGGAGGGGATTTTAATGGGAATGGATTAAATGACTTAATCTTCTATCATCCCTTTGTGAGTGCTACGGCGGCAGAACAAGGAACTGTGTATGTGATTTATGGAACCACTACTACAGGTATTACTTTTGATACTTCTAATTTAGGAAGTAATGGATTTAAAGTGGTAACTCCTGCCTTAGAAGGAGATACTCACACTCTGAATGATGGTTCCGCCATTGCGGTGGGGAATTTTAATGGAGATGGTTATGGAGATATCGCCATGGGTTCTCCCTTGGCACACATTACTTATGTGATGTTTGGAACGTCCCAAGCGAATATTAATAGCTTCATTGGTGCGGGAGGAACCTTTGATATTAGTACGGCGGGCAGCGGCGGTATTCAAGGGTTTAAAATCACAGGGGCTGATGCGGGTGCTTATCAATACAATATAGGAGATGTGAATGGAGATCATTATCAAGATTTATTACTAGTGAACGGATTGAATGCCTATATCGTTTATGGCGGAGCTAGTTTGAATGGCACCACCATTAATCTCGATACTTTAACAGCGGCTCAAGGGGTTCACATTTCTGAAACAGGAACGGCCGCTAGTTACATCCTGGTTCATTCCGCAGGAGATTTTAATGGAGATGGATATAATGATTTATTAGTGATTAATCCTACTTCCACGGGGGCAGGGGATGCGGCAGTTATTTTTGGAAGTGCTAGCTTAGGTGCAACCATTAGTATCGTTAATAATGTTGGAGATACTAATATGGCTATCACAGGGGCCAATGCGGTTCACTTTACGGATGGTGCCAATATTCTACAAAATGCTTATACCATTGGCGACTTTAATGGGGATGGTTATGGGGACATTGCATTACAACTAAGAGTAGGTGGCGTGGATCAATTGTCAATTCAATACGGTTCTTCCACCGCAGTGACCTTAGCAGGTACTTCAGGGAATGATACTTTAACGGGAACTTCTGGAAATGATGTGATTGATGGAAAAGCAGGAAACGACACTCTTAGTGGGGGAGCTGGAAATGATACTCTCATTGGAGGCATCGGAAATGATACCTTAGATGGAGGCTCCGGTAATGATGTTCTCATTGGCGGGGCAGGGAATGATACTTTAGTTTATGATCCTTCCGATACGCTTAGAGTGGATGGTGGTTTAGGCATGGATACTTTACAAATACAAACTTCTGGAGGAAGTATTGATTTAACGGGTATTAATCATTTAGCGTATACAGGCATTCAAGTCATCGATATTACAGGTTCTAATAATACACTTAAATTGAATTTATTCGATGTGTTTGATATTACTTCTGGAGAACTCAATACCTTCAATGGATTCAACCAAGCCAATACTTTAGTGATTAAAGGGAATGCTACGGATACCTTGAATATTGTTAGTAGCAATCCAGCGAGCCACCCAGATTGGATTGTGTCTTCAGCAGGTATTTATACCCATCTTACAGCAGCCTCAGGCATTGGAGATATTTACTTTGATAGTAGTATTGTTCAAAACTATGTTTAAAGAATATTCTCACTCATATTTCCCTCTGGTATTTTAATTATCTTTTCTTTAAAATGATTCTTTTTAATCCTGATTTGAAACGTGGTTGTTGTTCATGAGTACAGAGGTTTCTATTAAGAAGGCTTGGTTTTTTGCTATTTTAGCCAGTGCTTATTTTTTCCTGGAATTTTTTGCCAGAGTGTCTCCCAGTACTTTTGTTTTTGATTTAAGTCGTGATTTTCAAGTGAACCCTGTGCATGTGGGGAAAATGGTATCCATTTATTTTTATACTTTTATTTTGTTGCAAATTCCCATCGGCTTATTGATTGATCGCTGGGGTATTCGTTTGGTGATGACGGCGGCGGCTTTTTTATTTGCCATGGGGAATTTAGCGTTTTCTTTTAGTTACACTTGGATGTTGTTAGATGGAAGTCGACTTCTCATGGGGCTAGGAGCAGCGGCTTCCTTAATAGGCGCCTTAAAAGTAATTACTCGCTTTTTTCCTGAGAAAGCCCGAGGTCTACCCGTTGGGTTAACCGCCGTTTTTGGAGTTTTGGGTGCTCTTGCGAGTCAAATGATATTGCCTTATACCCTAGAGAGTTTGGGATGGCGTTATGACGTGTGGCTCATAGGGCTGATAGGTCTAGGATTTACTTTTTGTTTTTGGTTTTTTTTCCCGAAGGAATCAAAAAAACGAGCCGCGGCCGCGGCTTCTCTCCCTTGGAACGTTGTATTGAAAAAACTTCACTTACCTTTTGTGGGATTGTTGGGTCTTTACGCAGGGCTTGTGAATGCTCCCACGGTGGCTTTTGCTTCTCTATGGGGGATCCCTTATTTAATGAAGGCATATCATTTATCTTCCATGAGTGCTTCAAAAATTGTTTCTTTCGTTTGGATAGGGCAGATCCTTGGTGGAAGCATTGTGGGTTGGCTTTGTGATCGTTTTAATCATCGCATGCTTTTATTGTTGGGAGCTTTTGGTGCTTTTTTAAGCATGTGGTTTATTATCGATCCTCATTTTCAAAATATGCCTTTATTAATTCTCTGCATGATGACCTTAGGGATTTTTTGTAGTAGTAATTATATTGCCTTTGCCATTGTGGCGAAGTATATGCCCCAAGAAGTGACAGGGTTGGCTTCAGGGATTGTGAGTACTTTAAATATTGCTTTAGGAACTTTATTGCAATTGATCATTAGTCTTCTCGTAGGGAATTTAATTCAGGATAAAATGGAGGTATTGGTGTTAACAAAGAGTACATTACTATTACCCTTGATTGGGGTTCCCATTTTTCTTTTACTAGGAATGTTCGTTGCTTTCTTAATTCGAGTGAATCGCTCGCTTAAGGCGTCTTAATGATCATTCTCTTGGTGATTCTTTTACTTGCAGTGAGCCAATTTTCTGCAAATATTTATACTCCTTCTTTGCCCTCCATGGCTCAAGAACTTCATACTTCTGCGGCTAATATTCAAATGAGTTTATCCCTTTATTATTTAGCCTTCGGCGTTTCTCAATTTATTTATGGGCCTTTGTCCGATAGTTATGGTCGAAAACGGGAAGTGATGATTGGATTAGTGATTTATTTAATGGGAAGTTTACTTATTATTTTTTATCCAGAAACTCGTTCCTTATTGTTGGGACGGTTTATTCAAGGGCTGGGTGTGGGCAGTGGCATGGTAGTGGGGCGTGCCATCCTTTGTGATTTGTATGAGGGAGAGCGGTTACGAAAAATTTCAAATTTACTTTCCATTGTGGTGGTGTTTGTTCCCATGATTTCACCTTTGGTGGGGGCTTTTTTCGAACAATTTTATTCTTGGAAAATGAGTTTTATTTTTTTATTTGTCTTTTCTCTCTTGGTGTTTTTTTTCATTTGGCAGTATCTTCCAGAGACCAATTTACATCCCACGAAGCGCCTTGTGTTTTCCCGAGTGTGGGGGGCTTTTGGGAATGCTTTAAAACAAATTGAGTTTTCTCGATATAGTTTATGTGGGGGATTTGTTTTTTCCATCGTGGCTGTGATGTATGTTGCTTTTCCCTTTTTATTTACCCGATTGTTGGGTGTGAAACCTTTTCTTTTGTCCCTTTCTCTTATCGCCGGTATTTTTTCTTGTATCTTAGGATCCATGATTAGCAGTTTTTTAGTAAAATTTATTCTTCCCAGCCACTTGTATAAAATCGGTTTTTCCTGTTTAGTAGCGGGGCTTTTATTAGGAGGATTTTTCTATCATTTTGCCCAAGCTTCTATGCTCACTTTTATGCTTCCTATTTTAACAGTGCTTATGGGAGCGGGAATTATATTTCCTAATGCAATGGCAGATGCTTTAGCAGTTCCTAATATTCCAGGAGGAATTGCCAGTGCTATTTTTAGTGGGTTTCAAATGTTATTTGCAGGGCTTGCAAGCGGGATGATGAGTCGTTTAGATACCAGTAATCCTTTGGACTTAATTTTAATGGTGGGAGTTGTTTCTTTCATGGCCTTATTGAGTTATGCATTGCCCATGATGGTAAGAAAAAGATCCTAATGAATTTTTGATTGTATTTTATTCTAATTTGTTGCTTCAAGGAAATGCTTCAACTATGATTAATTATCGAAAAGTTTTTCACGGATGAGTATGGCGAGTATGGGCAGTGAAGCCTTTTTAAAACGTCAGTTAAAAGTTGTACTTTTTCTATTATCTTTTTTATGGGTGCTACCTGGTTTTTCCGATCCCGTGGCTCTCGTAACGAAGTTAAATGGGGAAGTGCTTCGCCAACAAAAATTACACCGCTTATCTGCTTTAGCAGTAAGTATTAGTTTTCCCAATTATTACATTCTTGATTTGCACGCAGGATCCACACAAATCAATGGAAAAAGGGCTGTGGGTGAAAGTAGTTTATTTCAAGTGGGAAGTATTACTAAATCCTTTACCGCCGTGACGATTTTAAAATTAGCGGCTCAAAATAAAATTGATTTAGATGCGCCTCTTACTTTTTATTTACCCCAGTATCCAAAATGGAATCAAATCACTGTAAGACAATTGTTAAATCATACCAGTGGAATTTTTAATTACACCAGCTTAGGTAGTTTTGATCACATTTACCATAGTGAGCATAACAATGTTCATTGGTCCCCCCAACAAATTGTTGCCTGCGCCTATCATCGTCCCTTGTCCTTTAAGCCAGGAACCAGTTGGCATTATTCCAACACTAACTACATTTTATTGGGAATGATTATTCATGCGGTGACTCAACGGCCCGTGGGTGAAAATTTTCAAACGTATATTTTTGGCCCTTATCACATGAATCACATTTATTACGTGACCAATCGCTACCCCACTTGGTTAAGAAAATACATGGTTCATGGATATTATAATAACGTGGATAAAACCAATATTAATATGTCTTGGGCAGGTTCGGCGGGGGCCTTGGTGGCCACCAGTGAGGATTTGGCCTATTGGGCTCGTTTATTATTTAGCGGGCATATTTTACCGGCGGCACAAATGAAGGAATTTGAGTCTGTAGTTTCTCATAAAACAGGGCGGAAGTTACCTTCGGATTCCTTAGAGCCGGGTTATGGCTTAGGGATTAAGAAACGTTATGATCCTAATTTTGGGGATATTTGGTATCACACGGGCACCACCACGGGATATTCAGGATTATACATTTGGGTTCCAAGTCAGAATATTGCTCTCTCCATTTTAACTAGCAAAGGAGATTTCCCCTATAAATCCCGTATGAGTATTGCCTTGAATTTATTAAAAATCATTCAAAACTACGGGAAACCTAAAAACGTTGCTTGGAAGGATAGGGACTTATTTAGACATTTTTCTTGAGGAAAATGTTGTTCTTTTTCACCTCACTTATGATAATCTCTCTTTTTATGATTTTTCTAGAAGAAGAACTTTTCCATGCATCCTCTTTTTTCCGTAGCACCCATGATGGAATTAACCGATAGGCATTATCGATACTTAGCTCGTTTAATGTCTTCCACCGCGTGCTTATACACAGAAATGATCACCACGGGGGCCTTATTATACAATGATCCCGCTCGCTTCTTAAAATATCATCCTTCGGAACAACCGTTGGTTTTACAATTGGGAGGTTCTGATCCCAAAGACTTGGCAGCAGCCACAGAAATAGCAGTTTCTGCGGGATTTAAAGAAGTAAATTTAAATGTGGGTTGCCCCAGTCCCCGAGTGCAATGTGGAGGATTTGGTGCATCCTTGATGGCGGAGCCTGATTTAGTGGCCCAGTGTGTGGCTGCCATGAGACAGGTATCCACCATTCCCATTACAGTAAAATGTAGGACGGGCATTGATGATATAGACAGTGAAGAATCTTTGGAAAATTTTGTAAAAATTGTTTCTGAGGCAGGGTGTGATCATTTCATCGTGCATGCAAGAAAAGCCTGGCTCAATGGATTAAGCCCAAAGGAAAATCGAGAAATCCCTCCTTTAGAATATGAAAAAGTATATAGATTAAAAGAAAAATTTCCTTGGCTCACCATCACCATCAACGGGGGTATCAAAACCCTAGAAGAAATTCGCCATCATTTAAAAAATGTAGATGGGGTGATGTTGGGGCGAGAAGCTTATTACAATGCCTATATGCTTACGGAAGTAGATCTGCTTTCTTTTCCTTCGGAAACTTTTTTAAAGATTTCTCGAAAAGAAGTGATGATGAGTTATTTACATTATATGAAAGAAGAAGTCTTAAAAGAGGTTCCTCTAAAACAAATGGCTCGCCATTTATTAGGACTTTTTCATGGTATTCCTGGGGGGCGATTTTGGCGGCGATTGTTGACCCTTTCCCTACAGGAACCCCAAGACTTTTTTGAAAAAGTAGAAGAAGCTTTATCAAAAGCTTCCCCAGGAAATTTTTATTGTCATGAGAATACTTCTGCCAGGAGTTCCCGCTGGGAACTCCTTCCTGTGATTTGAAACTGCGCTCAAGCAAAGCTTGAGCTTGTTCTCAAGGGGAAGAATCCTCTCTCCCCCTTGAGAATCCCCCATCGGTAAGGTGCCAGCGGGAACTGGTGTAGTTCTGCAAAAACCAGTGAAGGGCTCTGTGTGATCTAAAAAGAAAAATCTCTCGAGGAAAACCCTCGAGAGATTTGCCCCATCAGAGGGGGTCGAGGAGGCAGAAACAAACCTTTTTGGTTGCTCTGCTGAGCAAGTGCTTGATAATAGCTTTTTGTTCTTATAATAAAGCTCTTTAAACTATAGCTAAGCATGTCAAATTTTGCACAGCATATGGAATATAAAGTCTAAGTCCTTGGCAGGGCTTTTGTTTTTTTATAAACTTCCCCTCCATGAACATCAGCCCTCCAGAAACCATTCCTATCTTATTAGAACGAGCTTTTGCCCTAGAGGGTTGTTTATTAGGTGACTTAGCAAAGGAATTTCAACGGTATTTGCCAGAGGCTTTATTACGGGGCAAGGGCTACCCGGGCCAATTATTAGAAATAGCCTTAGGCGCTACGGCAGGCTCTCGAGCAGAGCCTGATTTTCAACACTTAGGGGTGGAATTAAAAACCATTCCCATGAATCCAGAAAAACGAGTGTTAGAATCCACCTATATCACCATTGTTCCTCTGCAACATACCACTCATTTGAAATGGGAAACTTCAGAAGTATGGGCTAAGTTACGAAATATTTTGTGGATCCCCCTCATTTCAACTCCCCAACTTCCTGTACCTCAACATCAAATAGGGAAACCTTTTTTATGGAGTCCCTCGGAGGAAGAGGAAAGGCTTTTACGCCAAGATTGGGAAGATCACATGGAAATGATTGTGTTAGGCAATATTGAATGCATTACAGCTCGCATGGGAGAAGCCTTGCAAATTCGTCCTAAGGGCGCCAATGGAGCGGCTTTAACTTCCGTGGTAGGTCCCGAGGGTAAAATCATTAAAACCATGCCTCGCGGATTTTATTTACGATCCTCTTTTACGCAAAAAATTTTTCAAAATCATTGAGTTCTAATTTTACTCATTATTGACCTTTATTTTTCTAAAACTTTGCTACACTGAGTAGTGTGCTTCAATCATGACTCAGTACGTTAGGAGGGGGATATTATGAAAGGCATATTTGCAATCTTAATGACAGTTTTTATGTTAGTGAGCGTCACCGCTTGTTCTTCCATGACTAAACAAGAAAAAGGAACATTAGCGGGCGCTGTAGTGGGTGGTGCTGCAGGGGCTGCCATTGGTGGTTCAGGGGGCGCTGCTGTAGTAGGTGGTGCTACAGGTGCCGTTGTAGGCGGTGTCATAGGCCACGAAATTACAAAAGACTAATTAAAAACCCACACACAATAAAAACTAGAAAAATTAAAAAAAGGGCCGAGAGGCCCTTTTTTTATTGTACTTTACTCTTCGTCCCAAGAGAGAGTGCCGCCAGCCTGATATTCAATGACACGGGTCTCAAAAAAGTTTTTCTCTTTTTTAAGATCCAGCATTTCACTCATCCATGGAAATGGATTTTCTGCACCAGGATATTGCTCGGGCAAGCCAATTTGCAAACAGCGGCGATTTGCAATGTATTCTAAATATTCTTTAAACATTCCAGCATTCATTCCCAAAATGCCATGGGGCATGGTATCAATGGCGTATTGAGTTTCTAATTCCACACCGGTTTTTATCATTTCAATGACTTCTTGTTGGAAAGCAGGAGTCCATAGATGGGGATTTTCAATTTTAATTTGATTAATCACATCAATGCCAAAGTTCATGTGCATGGATTCGTCTCGTAAGATATATTGGAATTGTTCGGAAGTCCCTACCATCTTATTGCGACGTCCCATGGAAAGGATTTGAGTAAACCCTACGTAGAAAAAGATCCCTTCGAAAATCACATAAAACGCAATTAAATCTCGTAGTAATCGTTGATCCGCTTCAGGAGTGCCGGTTTGAAAGGTGGGATCTCCCAAACTTTGAGTGTATTGTAAAGCCCAGGCCGCTTTTGTGGCCACAGCGGGGACTTCTCGATACATATTAAACACTTCTGCTTCATCCAACCCTAAACTTTCGATGACGTATTGATACGCATGAGTATGAAGTGCTTCTTCAAAGGCTTGACGTAACAAGTATTGACGGCATTCGGGATTGGTAATGTGTCGATAGACTGCTAACACTAAATTATTCGCCACCAGGGAATCTGCAGTGGAAAAGAACCCTAAATTTCGTTCAATCATAAGGCGCTCGTCCAGAGTAAGTCCTAAAGAATCTTTCCATAAAGCCACATCAGGCGCCATATTTATTTCATTAGGCATCCAGTGGTTGGCGCAAGCATTTAAATATTTCTTCCAAGCCCAATCGTATTTAAAGGGAACTAATTGATTGAGATCCGCGCGGCAGTTAATAATTTTTTTATCGTCCACCATAATGCGGGCAGCACCCATTTCAAGGGTTTCTAAACCCGTGTTGTGATGGAGCCCTGTATTTCTTTGTGGAGAAACAGAAGGGTTGGCATTGTGCATGTGAGTCACTCCTTTCATTCAGGGATTTACAAATCCCCGTTTATTAGATTCAATGTTTCATTAAAAAGTTCATTTTTTATTGGCACGCTTCGCAATCCGGATCCTCGATGGAGCAGGCTTTTGGAGCTTGCTCAATGGACACTGCATTGAGTGCTCTATCATGGATCGTGGATTTTTCCGCATTGGTGGCTCCCATGCTCCGTAAGTAATAGGTGGTTTTTAAACCTCGTAACCAAGCGGTGCGATAGAGGGTATCTAGTTTTTTCCCTGAAGGTTCTGCCATGTAAAGATTGAGAGATTGGGCTTGATCAATCCATTTTTGTCGTCGAGCCGCTGCCTCCACTAACCAAAGAGGATCCACTTCAAAGGCGGTGGCAAAACGAGATTTCAAGTGATTTGGAATTCGATCGATGGATTGAACACTTCCATTAAAATATTTGAGATCATTCACCATCACGGGATCCCATAAGCCAATGGCTTTTAACTCTTTCACTAAGTAGGGATTCACCACGGTGAATTCTCCAGAAAGATTGGATTTCACATAGAGGTTTTGATAGGTGGGTTCAATAGATTGACTTACTCCCACAATGTTAGAAATGGTGGCAGTGGGTGCAATGGCCATGCAATTTGAATTTCTCATGCCATGTTGTTTGATTTGTTTTCGCAAGGCTTCCCAATCTAAGGTTTGAGAACGATCTAATTCTAAATAAGATCCGCGGGTTTTTGCTAACAATTCAATGGAATCGATGGGTAGAATGCCTTGACTCCATAGAGAACCTTGGTAACTAGAATAAGGACCTCGTTCTTTTGCTAATTCACAAGAGGCTTCAATGGCGTAATAACTAATTAACTCCATGGAATTATCTGCAAATTGCACCGCTTCGGGAGAGGTGTAATTAATCCCCAATTCATAGAGAGCATCTTGGAATCCCATAATGCCTAAACCAATGGGACGATGTTTTAAATTGGAGTTTTTTGCTTGGGGGACGGAGTAATAGTTAATATCAATCACGTTGTCCAACATGCGAATGGCGGTTTTAATGGTTTTTCTTAATTTTTCTTTATCAAACCCATTACCCTGCATATGAGCAGGAAGGTTAATACTTCCTAAGTTACATACAGCGATTTCCTCTAGAGACGTGTTTAAAGTAATCTCTGTACATAGATTTGAACTATGAATCACCCCAGCATGCTGTTGAGGGGAACGCAAATTACAAGGATCTTTAAATGTCATCCAAGGATGGCCGGTTTCAAAAAGAAGACTGAGCATTCTTCTCCATAAATTTTTTGCGGGCAAGGTTTCGATATTTTTAATTTTTCCCTGTTTTACTTTTTCTTCGTAAGCCATATAAGCTTTTTCAAAATCTAAGCCGTATAAGTCATGTAAGTCAGGGGTGTCATTGGGGGAAAATAAAGTCCATTCTTTATCTTCTAACACTCGTTTCATGAATAAATCGGGGATCCAGTTGGCTGTATTCATGTCATGAGCACGACGACGTTCATCACCGGTATTTTTTCGTAAGTCTAAAAATTCTTTAATGTCTTTATGGAAGGTTTCGAGGTATGCACACACCGCTCCTTTACGTTTGCCTCCTTGATTGACTGCCACTGCGGTGGCATTGGCAACGCTCATGAAGGGAATTACACCTAAGGATTTTCCATTGGTTCCTTTAATGTGGGCTCCCATGGCTCGTACGGGAGTCCAGTCATTTCCTAAGCCTCCCGCAAATTTGGAAAGAAGGGCATTGTCTTTGATGGCGCTGTAAATGCCGTCTAAATCGTCGGGAATCGTGGTTAAATAACAACTGGAAAGTTGAGGGCGTAGGGTACCGGAGTTAAATAGAGTGGGTGTGGAACTCATGTAATCAAAAGAAGATAAGAGTTGATAGAATTCAATGGCGCGGGCTTCTTTTTCTTTCTCTTGAATCGCAAGTCCCATAGCGACTCGCATGAAAAAAGCTTGGGGCAATTCAAAACGAACTCCTTCATGGTGAATGAAATAACGATCATAAAGGGTTTGCAAACCGAGATAGGCAAATTTTAAATCTCGAGAAGCATCTAAGGCTTTTGTAATTTTTTCTAAATCAAATTGTAGTAAGGCGGGATCTAATAATTCGCATTCCACGCCTTTTTTTAAGTAGGCTTTAAAATAATCGGGGTAAAGAGATTGCATTTTGGCGCAAGAAACATCTTTCTCAAAATTTAAAAATCCTAAGGCTTCTCGACGCAAACTATGAAGTAAAATGCCAGCAGTGACATAAGTATAATTAGGTTCTTGTTCAATGAGAGTTCTTGCAGATAATACCAGAGCTTTTTGTATATCATCCAGAGACACACCGTCGTATAAGTTTCGTTCTACGTCTTTTAATACTTCTTCTGGATTCACATCGTTTAACTGGCCACAGGCTTCGAGAACAATGCTTTTTAATCGATTCATGTCTAAAGGAACACGTAAGCCGTCGTCCAAAGTGACATGGATTAAGGTTTTATCGGGGATGGCTTCTTGGCTTTCTCTGGCTTTGCGTCGTTCTTCTCGATAAAGAACGTAAGCTCGGGCCACTCGGTGTTCCCCTGCGCGCATGAGAGCAAGTTCCACTTGGTCTTGAATGTCTTCTATGTGGATAGTGCCTCCCGTAGGCATGCGACGAAAAAATACTTGGCTAATTTCATTCACCAGTTGATTTACTTTTTGGTGAATGCTGCTGGAAGCAGGGCCATTGGTTTCCTCTTGGGATAAAAACGCCTTGGTCATGGCAATGATGATTTTGTCACTTTCATAAGCCACGATTTTTCCATTACGGCGAATCACCCGGAGGGTTCCAGGGGCGGTGGCGGTAACATCTTGGGAAGTGGGTTGATTTGGTTGTTTCATTGATGGGTGACTCGCAATAAAAGTGTTTCGTTCAGTGGTTTCCATGAGGACTCCTTGAGCAGGGGTTGGTTATTTAATTATACAACATATAGTTTTTTATTTGGGTTGGACTACAAGATAAAGGGTTTAAATGGCAAAAGCAATATAAAAACCTGGGGGCATTTTGTGGATAAGATGTGTAAATCTCTAAGAAAAATGATTAAAAATTTCAAAAAGATTTCTATAACAAACGGTTGCTAATCTGAAAACAAACCGTTTCCTCTGCTCTTTTCCCTCTCATCCCTGGGAGAGGGGGATGGCAACTTCATGAAAGAGCATAAGATAAATCATGTTTTAAGTCAGAAACATCTTCGATGCCCACGGATAAGCGAACCAATCCATCGAGGATTCCCAAGGCTCGTCGTTTTTCTTCTGGAATAGAGGCGTGGGTCATGATGGCAGGATGTTCAATGAGGCTTTCCACGCCCCCTAAACTTTCTGCAAGAGAAAATAAATGACAACGTTCTAAGAAGCGTCGAGCATCCTTTAACTCTCCTTTTAAAACAAGGCTTATCATTCCACCAAATCCCTGCATTTGATGTTGTGCTAAGGCATGTTGGGGGTGAGAAGGGAGTCCTGGATAAATGACTTTTTCTATTTTGGGATGTTGTTCTAACCATTGAGCTAATTCAAGGGCATTTTCATTATGCCTTTCCATACGGATGGCCAGGGTTTTTACTCCACGAAGGGCTAGAAAACTATCAAAAGCTCCCGCCACACCACCGATGGAATTGTGTAGGAAAGCCATTTTTTCCATTAAAGAAGCATCTTCTTTCACCACGATAATGCCGTTAATCACATCAGAATGCCCACTGATGTATTTGGTGGCGGAATGCATCACAATATCTGCCCCTAGGGAAAGAGGTTGCTGATTCATGGGAGTGGCAAAGGTATTATCCACCACCATGATTAAATCATGGGCTTTGGCAAAGGCGGCCATTTTTTCAAGATCAATGAGCTTAAGCATGGGGTTACTAGGAGTTTCTACCCAAAGAAGTTTTGTATTATGTTGGAGGGCCTTTTCAAGATGTTCTGGAAACGTTAAATCCACAAAACTAAACTGCAATCCACTGGACCGACGACGAACTTTATCAAATAAACGAAAGGTACCTCCGTACAAATCATCACTTGCGATGACATGATCCCCCTGATTTAACAATTCTAAGGTAGTGGCAATGGCTGCCATGCCAGAAGCAAAGGCATATCCCCGTTTTCCCCCCTCTAAAGTGGCAATACAACGCTCATAGGCTTCTCGAGTTGGATTTTGGGTGCGGGAATATTCATATCCAGAATGCACCCCTGGGCTTTCTTGTACATAGGTGGAAGTTAAATAGATGGGAGGCATGATAGCTCCGGTGGAGGGATCGGGTTTTTGTCCTCCATGGATTACTTCCGTGGCCAAATGAAGCTTTTTATGGGGGTCAGACATGGGGATTTCTCCTAAGAAGTAAAACGAAAAAAGCATTATAAGGGATTTGTTAAAATTTTCTTTGCCTTTTTCTGATTTTATTGTATAAATCGCTCCTTCTTCAGTTAGTACAATGAATTGAAAGAAAAATATTTATTTTTTATGTGTATTTTAAAAAAATTCTCTTGGGAGAACTAATATGGAAAGCAGGCCGGTTGTTGACTTAGAAGACCTGAATTATTTATCCGAAGGGGCGCCCCTTGAAGAAGCCATTGATATGGAAAGGCAAGCCACATCCCCCTTAATGACCCGTAAACGATTAGAAGCGTTGCTAGAGGAAAAACGCCTTCGTAGAGAATTGGAAGAATACGAAGATTTTTAATTTCTAGAGCATCAACGGGAACCACTGGTTTTACTAAAAAATTGATTCATGTCTTGAATAATTTCCCCTATTTTTTTAACGCTCTTTGGAGCAATAAAAATAGCATCATCCCCCGCGATGGTTCCTAGAATTTGAAATTTCTTTTTATGGTAATCAAAAATTCTTGCCAGTAATTGGGCGGCCCCAGGGCTAGTATAAACCACAATCAGGGTTTCGTTGGCATCAATTTCCATGATTAAGCTTGCGAGATCACTGGATAGGGTGGGTGGGGCAGGTTCAAGGGGAAGGCGATACACAATGTGTCCCGATTCATTTTTAGATTTCACCGCTCCTATTTTTCGAAGCAAGCGAGATACTTTGGATTGATTAATGGGGTGTCCTGCGTTTTGCAAGGCGGTACAAATTTCTTCTTGAGTGGTTGCTTTTCCTGTGACGAGTAAATTTCTCAAATCTTCCATTAAAGAGGTTTTTGCTTGGGGGGATGAAGAGCTCATGGGTTTAACCTTAAAAATTCATGGGATTACAGGGATCATAGTGGCCTGATGAGAAAGAATCAAGAAATAGAATGGATAATTATTCATATTTTTTAAATATTAATGAATAATAACCCACAAATATTGACATCTTAATCAAACCCAGGTATGATGCGCAAAAATTACCCTTATTTACTTTTAATGGAGATTTTATGTATCAAGTGGCTATTTGTGGTGCCCAAGGGTATGTGGGACAAGCGCTGTTAAGTCAAATCAAGAAGCATCCTCAGTTAGCTCTGAAGGCTTTCATTTCTCGTCGCCCTGAGGAGGCTCAGGACTTGCAAGGAGCTTCTGTGTTCCCTGTGAGTGCCTTACCAGAAGTTTTAAATAGTATTGATATTTTATTATTGGCAACGCCCCCTGAAACTTCTATGGAAATCATTGCCACCTTAAATCCTGAAAAAACCTTTGTGGTGGATTTAAGCGGAGCTTTTCGTTTGCCCGCGGAAGAATTTTCTGAATGGTATGGCATGCCTCACCAATGTCCTGAAAAACTAAATCTTCCTTATGGTCTTTCTCCATGGAATTATGAGCACTTAAAAAATCATTCCATGGTGTCCAATCCAGGTTGTTATGCCACCTGTGCTTTAATGCCCTTAATTCCCTTATTAAAAGAAGGGGTGATTGAATCTCAAGATATTATTATTGATGCGAAATCGGGCGTGTCGGGCGCAGGTAAAAAATTATTGCCCCATTTGATGTTTTGTGAAGTGGCTAATAACTTTTTTCCCTATAGAATTGGAAAACATCAACATACTCCAGAAATTCAAAAAGCCCTTCGACAGTTTGGAAAGGTGGAGGCAGATATTTTGTTAACACCACATCTCTTACCCATTGAACGAGGGATCTCCATGACTATTTACGGAAAAGCCACTTCTTTTTTTAAAGACGATGCTGCTATTCTAAAAGCCATTGAAGCAGCGTATGAAACAGCGTACTCAAATTATCCCTTACTTCAGTATGAAAAAATTTCCGAAGAAGAGGCTTATCCGCCTTTTTTATTTTTAAAACAAGTGGCCCATACCCCTTTTACTCGCGTGGGATATTATGTGAAAAACAAAAGAGTTTGCATTTTTTCTTGTATTGATAATTTATTAAAGGGGGCGGCAAGCCAAGCCATAGAAAATATCAATGCTCATTATGAATGGCCCGTGGAAACGGGGCTCATATAAATCGAGGAGAGGACCATGACACCCGGTGCTGGAATTTTTAGAACTACATTGCCCTTAGGTTTTTCTGTAGGGGGCGTTAATAGCGGGGTTCGAATGTATCGTCCCGATTTAGGAATGATTGTTTCAGAACGTCCCTGTGTGGCTGCGGGAGTATTTACTAAAAGTACCTGTAAAGCAGCTCCCGTGTTGCATTGTCAAAAATTATTGCCCGCAGATAATATCAAAGCGGTGATCACCAATAGTGGGGAAGCCAACGCAGGAACGGGAGAAGAAGGGATTTTGAATAATCAACAAATGGTGGATGAAGTAGCGAGAGTTTTAAAATGTTCTTCCACTCAGGTACTCAGCGCTTCCACGGGAGTGATTGGTCGCCCTTTGTCGATTGATAAGATCAAAGAAGCCATTCCTGCTTTGTGTGAAAATATGACGAAAGTCGCAGAAAAATTTGCAGTGGCCATTCTAACAACGGATTTGGTTCCAAAGACCATTCACAAAGAAGTTTCTTTGTCTCAGGGGGTGGTTCATATTACAGGAATTTGTAAAGGCTCAGGCATGATTCATCCCAACATGGCCACCATGTTAGGTTACTTGCTTACGGATGTGGTATTAAAAAAAGAAGAAGCCCAGGTTTTGTTAAGAGAAGCCACGGATTGCAGTTTTAATATGGTGAGTGTGGATGGGGAAACCTCCACCAATGATTCAGTTTTTTTGCTAGCTAACGGAATGACAAAAGTATCTTTAAATACAAAAGAAGATTTTCTGTTATTTAAAGAAGCCTTGTTTGATGTAGCCATCAGTCTAGCAAAGAGCATTGCTCGAGATGGGGAAGGTGCTTCTAAACTCATCGAGGTGGAAGTATTGGGTGCTGAAGATCATGCAGAAGCCATTCGCATTGCGAAGTCAATCATTACAAGTCCATTGATTAAAACAGCAGTGCATGGGGAATCTCCTAATTGGGGACGAATCCTTGCGCGTTTGGGGGCAGAACAACTTTCTGAAAAGGTCTTAGATCAGTGTGATATTTCAATGCAAGGGATCATGATTTTCTCAAAAGGGGCTCCTCTTTTAAATGCAGAAATGGAACTTTTAAAAAAGAAATTAAAAGAAGACACCATTCATATCCATATCCATCTTCATCATGGGGAAGGGATGGCCACGGGATGGGGATGCGATTTAACGGAAAAATATGTGAAAATTAATGCGGAGTATTTATCGTGAGTTTTAAAGATTCGGCGCAGCCTGTTTTTTCTATTATGGAAGCTTTGTCTTATGCCAGTCGTTTTCATGGGCATCTAATGTTAATTAAAATAGGAGGTTCTATTTTAAATAAAGAATCTCTCATCACTTCCCTCTGTGAAGATATTCAATTACTCAAAAAAAATGGAATTAAAGTGGTTTTAGTTCATGGAGGGAGTAAGGCCATTAATGAATATTTAGATATTCATCAAGTTGATTCCCATTTTATTGATGGTTTGCGGGTCACTTCAGAAAAAGCCATTAAAGTGATTGAAATGGTATTGTGTGGCCATGTGAATAAATTATTAGTAAGAAAACTCAATAGTATTGGTTTAAATGCCGTGGGATTATGCGGATCCGATGATTCCATGTTGAAATGTGATTACTACAGTTCACAACATGGTTTTGTAGGAAAGATAAAACAAGTGTTTCCTGAAGCTATTCTTAATCTTTTATCTTTTCAAGATGCCCTTCATGGTTCCATTCCCGTCATTGCACCCATTGGTGTGGATGAAGAAGGAAATCCTCTCAATATTAATGCGGATGTGGCCGCTTCAGAAATTGCCCATGCCTTAAAAGTGAATAAATTAATTTATTTAACTGATCAAGAGGGAGTTTATGATGAGCAAGGCCATGTGTATTCTGAATTAAAAGAAGATGAATTGGCTCTTTTAGTAGAAAAGGGCATTGTAAAAGATGGCATGCTTGTAAAAGTAAAAGCAATTTTGGCCGCTTTACAAAGTGATTTAAATGAAATTCATATTTTAAATGGCAATAAGCCACATATTCTAATCGAAGAATTATTTACCCTCACAGGGGCGGGAACTTTGTGTAAAAAGAAAGAAGAGAGTGTTTTATGAATTTAGAGACAACACATTTTTTAACGGGAGAGGAGCTTGATAAAAAAACCATGCTTCGATTATTGGAATTAAGCAGTCAATTAAAGAAACGACCTCATTCCCACCATCGTCATTTATTTAAAAAGCACATTGCGCTTTTATTTGAAAAAGAATCTCTAAGAACTCGAATGAGTTTTACTGTGGCAGTGCATCATTTAGGCGGGGAAGTGATTGAAAGCATTAGCCAGACCCGAAAAAAAGAACCACCGAAAGATTTGATTCGGGTGCTTCAAGGATATTGTGATGGGGTGATGTTAAGAACTAGCAAAGATTCCATTTTAGAAGAAATGGCAGAGTATGCCCATATTCCCATTATTAATGGGCTGAGCGACACTTATCATCCCTGTCAAACCATGGCAGATTTAATGACTTTAAAAGAGTGTTATCCAAAAAATTCTTTTGACACGTTGCGAATTGCTTATATTGGAGACGGCAATAATATTCTTCATAGTCTTCTTTTGATGGCCACCCAATTAGGGATCCATGTTCATTATGCGTGTCCTCCTGGACAAGGACCTTCTCAAGAAGTATTAAAAAAATTAGAAAAAAACAATACCCATTCTTTAGGAGTTTCTTTTAGTACTCCTGAGGAAGCAGTGAAAGATTGTCATGCAGTGTATACAGACGTATGGACGAGCATGGGATTTGAAAAAAAAGATGAATCTATTTTTAAAGGGTTTCAAGTGAATGAGTCTTTAATGAAGCTTGCAAGAAAAGAAGCTATTTTCATGCATTGTATGCCCATGGAGCGAGGGAAAGAAGTCAGCGAAGGTTTGCCTGACAGTGCTTGCTCTGTAATTTTTCAGCAAAGTGAAAATCGTCTTCATGTGCAAAAAGCCTTGTTAATTCATTTTGTCAATTAATGGTTATTATTATTTTTAATGGGGGAATATAACATGCAAAGAGAAAAAATTGTTTTAGCGTATTCTGGAGGATTAGATACCTCTGTGGCCATTCGATGGTTGCAGGAGAAATATCATTATGATGTGATTGCCATGGTGGCAGATGTGGGAGAAGGAAAAGATCTGGCGCAAATCAAGAAAAAAGCTTTGGATATTGGTGCCATTGAATGTTATGTGTTGGACTTAAAAGAAGAGTTTGCAAAGGATTATTTAGAAAAAGCCTTAAAGGCAAATGCTCTGTATGAGGGAGTTTATCCCTTAGTATCTGCCTTATCTCGCCCTTTAATTGCAAAAAAATTAGTGGACATTGCAAATAAAGAAAAAGCCGTGGCAGTGTCCCATGGATGTACGGGAAAGGGGAATGATCAAGTACGTTTTGATGTATCTATTCAAACCTTAAATCCTTCCTTGCGCATTGTGGCTCCCGTGCGAGAATCTCCCATGAGTCGTGAAAGCGCCATTGAGTATGCAAAAGAGCACGGAATTCCCTTGCCTATTCAATTAAACAATCCTTTTAGTATTGATTTAAATTTATGGGGAAGAAGTTGTGAGTGTGGTGTTCTGGAAGATCCTTGGGTGGAACCCCCAGAAGCTGCTTTTGACTGGACGGCTTCTATAAAGAATGCACCGGAGGAGCCTACTTATGTGGAAATCAGTTTTAAAAAAGGGATCCCTGTGGCATTGAACGGGAGCCCAATGAAATTCTTTGAGCTCATTCAATCTCTGAATGAAGTGGCAGGATCCCACGGTGTGGGTCGTATTGATCATGTGGAAAATCGTTTAGTGGGAATTAAGTCCAGAGAAATTTACGAAGCTCCTGGAGCTTTAACCTTAATTAAAGCCCATCAAGCCATAGAAAGCTTGTGTTTAACTCGAGACACCTCTCATTACAAAGCACTCATTGAAAAACAATTTGCAAACATGATTTATGATGGGCTGTGGTACTCTCCTTTATTTGAAGCCTTGAATGCCTTTATTGATAAAACTCAAGAATGTGTAGAGGGGGAGGTGAGAATCAAATTACATAAAGGGAATGCTCAAGTGGTGGGACGACAATCTCCACGATCTTTATATCAATTGGATTTGGCCACTTATAAAGATGAAGATGCCTTCGATCACAAAGCGTCTGAAGGATTCATTAAAATTTGGGGACTTCCTCTTCAAGTGAATTCAAAAGTAAATCCCATAAAAGGAGAATCTTCATGAAACTATGGGGTGGCGGATTTACGAAAAAAACCCATGAGTTGGTGGATGAGTATAATGCATCCATTTCCTTTGATATTGCCTTAGCAACTTACGACGTACAAGGCAGCATTGCTCATGTGAATATGCTAGCTCATTGCGGCATTCTTACGGAAGAAGAATCCTCTGTGATTAAACATGGATTGACGCAAATTTTAGAAAAAATAAAAAATAAGGACATTTCGTTTTCCTTAGAAGACGAAGACATTCACATGGGGATTGAAAAAGAACTTCACCGTCTCATTGGAGAAACCGCAGGGAAATTACATACGGGGCGTAGCCGTAATGATCAAGTGGCTCTGGACACTCATCTTTATTTACGAGCAAAAGTATATGACATCGTTGAGTACTTGCGTGGTTTTATGTCGGCACTTTTAACCTTAGCGGAAGCGCATCAGCAAGTGTTAATGCCGGGATACACTCATCTGCAAAGAGCGGAACCTGTGCGATTTTCTCACCATATGCTGGCTTATTTTTTCATGTTTCAACGGGATTTTTCTCGCCTCGTGGAATCCTTTCATCGACTCAATGTCTCTCCCTTGGGGGCGGGTGCTTTAGCAGGAAGTGGTTTTGCGGTGGATCGTTGGCATGTGGCAAAGGCTCTTCATTTTGAAAAAATTTATGAGAATAGTTTAGATGCAGTGAGTGATAGAGACTTTGTGATAGAGTTTTTAAGTCATGCCTCTCTTATCATGATGCATTTATCTCGCTTGAGTGAAGAAATGATTTTATGGTGCTCCCAAGAATTTTCATTTGTTCAATTGGATGATGCCTTCTCTACGGGAAGCAGTATGATGCCCCAAAAGAAAAATCCAGACATTGCAGAATTAGCTCGGGGTAAAACCGCCAGGGTTTATGGATCTTTATTCACATTGCTGACCCTTTTAAAAGGGCTCCCTTTAGCCTATAACAAAGACATGCAAGAAGATAAAGAAGCTTTATTTGATACGGTGAATACCGTATTAAATACTTTAAAAGTGTATACTCCCATGTTGGCTTCCATGAAAGTTCGTGAAGAAAACATGAAACAAGCCGCAGAGAATGATTATTCGAATGCCACTCAATTAGCAAATTATTTAGTCTCTTTAGGGATCCCCTTTAGAAAAGCTCATGAATTAACGGGTATGTTGGTGTTAGAAGCCATTCAACAAAAAAAATGGTTGCATACCCTTCCCATAGAAATCTATCAAAACGTAGAGCCTCGAATCACTGAGGATCTTTACAAACAATTAACGGTGGAGGCAGTGGTGGAAAGCCATCGGGCAGAAGGGGGCACTTCCATGTCATCTTTAACTTTACAACTCGCTCAAGCAAAAGAAATATTGAAAACCATGGATGCTTGGTTAGATGAGAAAAAAATTATGAAAGCACAGGAATAGGTTTTTTCTCTGCATCTAGAGCCACAAAAGTGAAAACACCTTCTGCCACGGGCATCACAGAGTGAGTTGTGAAATCCTGACTCCAGGCTTCCATATGAAGAGTAAGGGAGGTGTTTCCAATTTTAATAAGACGAGCGTAACAAGAAATACCATCTCCCACTCGCACGGGTTTTTTGAAAACCATTTCATTAATGGCAACGGTGGTCACGAGTTTTTTTGCAACTTTCATGGCAAAGATGGCAGCGCCTAAATCCATTTGAGAAATCAACCACCCTCCAAAAATATCTCCATGTCCATTGGTATCCTTGGGCATGGCCAAGGTTTGAATCACTAATTCACCTTCAGGTTGTTGCTTTGTCATGGGTACGTACTTCCTTGTAGTATGCGTTAATGGAACTCACTAAACGAGACACAATGAGATCCGCCTGTTCATCAGAAATAATATAGGGAGGTAAAATTCGAATGACTTGTTCCGCGGTCACCGTGACTAATAATCCATTTTTTAAAGCCACATGTAAAAAATCGCGACAGGGTTTATCTAATTCAACACCCATGATGAGTCCTTGTCCCCGAATATCTAAAACATGGGGATGGCCTTCCAAAGATTTTTTTAATCCAGAAAGGATGCGTTTTCCTAATTCATGGGCTCGTGCAGCTAGTCCATCACGTTCAATAATATCAATCACCGCAGAAGCCACTCGGGTGACAAAGGGGTTTCCACCAAAAGTAGAACCATGGTTTCCAGGATGAAAGAGGGTACTCGCATGACCCTGGGTGAGACACACGCCAATGGGAAGCCCATTTCCTAAAGCTTTTGCCGTGGTAACCACATCAGGAAGAAAATCATAATGTTGATAGGCGTAGAATTTTCCGGTTCTTCCCACACCGGTTTGTACTTCGTCTAACATCATGAGACATCCATACTGCTCACACAAGGATTTTACTTGAGGCAAATAATCAGGATGGGGGAGATGAATACCCCCTTCACCTAAAATAGGCTCTAGCATCACGGCCACCACTTGATGATCATTTTGTAAAATGGCTTCGAGGGCCCGCAAATCATTATAAGGAGCGCGAACAAACCCTTGTACCAAAGGTTCAAATCCTGCTTGGGCTTTGCGAGAACCAGAAGCACTTAAAGTAGCGAGGGTTCTTCCATGAAAAGATTTTTCCATCACAATAATTCGAGGAGATTCAATTCCTTTTTCATGACCATATAAACGAGCTAACTTAAAGGCTGCTTCGTTGGCTTCCGCGCCACTGTTGGCACAAAAAATAGAATCCATCCCTGAAACGCGGGTGAGTTTTTCTGCTAAGGCGATTTGATGGGGAATTTCAAATAAATTACTGGTATGAAGTAATTTCCCTGCTTGATCTGAAATAATGGCGGTAATTTCAGGATGAGCATGGCCCAAGGCACATACGGCAATTCCTGCCATGGCATCTAAATATTCTTTTCCCTGAGTATCCCATAACAGCGCTCCTTTCCCATGAGAAAATTTCACAGGAAGAGGTTGATACGTATTCATTAGTCCTTGCATGATGAAATTCCCTCTCAACAAATTTAAAGTTCAAAATTTTCTTCAGCAAAAGACCAATTGGCTAAACGCCAAAAATTCTCTAAGTATTGAGGGCGCGCATTGCGAACATCAATGTAGTAAGCATGTTCCCACACATCACAAGTGAGCAGCGCTTTTTGTCCTGGTGTTGTAAGAGGTGTTCCCGCATTGCTAGTGTTTACAATATCAATATTTCCTTTGTCGTCTCTCACCAACCAACACCATCCAGATCCAAATAAACTGATGGAGGATTTTGTAAAGGCTTGTTTGAAATCAGCGAAGGATCCGTATTTTTTAGCAATGGCTTCTGCTAAAGCACCTTGAGGTTCTTCTTTGCCTTTAGGGGTTAAACTGTGCCAATAAAAGGTGTGATTCCACACTTGAGCCGCATTATTAAAAATGCCAGCGGAGGATTTTTTGATAATGTCTTCTAAGGAAGCGCCTTCAAATTCCGTATCGCGGATGAGTTGATTTAAATTATTCACATAGGCTTGATGATGTTTTCCATAATGATAATCGATGGTTTCTTTAGAAATAAAAGGGGCCAAGGCGGCGGCATCATAGGGGAGGGGAGGTAATTCAAAAGGCATGGGTCAAACTCCTTGGATCAATTGTTCTAATTAAAAAAATTCTTTTAATAAAAAGGAGAGTCTAACGTAATTCAAAGCCAGATGCATCTATACTTTTCACAAATTATCGATATAATTTGGGCAAATTAATCCTAGGAGAGATAAATCCATGTCCATTGAAAATGAAATTAAACAGCAAATTGAAGACAACATCATTCTCTTGTTTATGAAAGGCACACCGGATCATCCCCAATGTGGTTTTTCCGCAAGGGCAGTGCAAGCTTTAAAAGCCTGTGGAGCCACCTTTGCTTTTGTGGACGTGCTGGCAGAGCCAGAAGTTCGAGCCACTTTGCCTCGAGTTTCTAACTGGCCTACCTTCCCTCAATTGTTTGTGAAAGGAGAATTAGTGGGGGGTTGTGACATTATGATGGAAATGTATGAGTCGGGAGAATTACAATCCCTCATTAAAGAAGCGGCTGCTTAAGGGCTGTTTACAACTCGTCAAGAGTTCCCTTGGGAACTCTTTTCTGTGATTTGAAGTTTCCCCAAACCTAGAGGAGTGTTCATTTGAAGGTTTATTGCTGGGATTGTAAGTAATTCTGCTCTCCCAGTTTTTGGAATAATTCCAACTGAGTTTCCAGCCAATCAATGTGTTCTTCTTCACTTTCTAAGATAGCTACGAAGAGCTCTCTTGAAACATAATCATGGACGGATTCCGCATAGGGAATGGCTTCTCGTAATAAAGCGGCGGCGGATATTTCTATTTTTAAGTCGCAGGAAAGCATTTCATGGACATTTTCTCCAATCAATAATTTCCCCAAATCTTGCAAATTAGGAAGTCCATCCAAAAAGAGAATGCGTTCTATTAATTTGTCTGCATGTTTCATTTCGTCAATGGATTCTTCATATTCTTTCTTACCTAAATCGTGAAGGCCGAAGTGGTGGTACATGCGAGAATGTAAGAAATACTGGTTAATGGCAGTGAGTTCGTTTTTTAAAACTTGATTTAAGTATTGGATAAGCTTTGTATCGCCTTTCATAGTGGAAGACATCCTTTGTTAATAAAAATAAATGATGACTGTAAGTTTAGGGATTTGGGAGAGGATGTCAATGAGAATTACCGTGGAAAAGAGAGATAGGTATGAGAATCAAACTCATTTGCTTTCAAGAAGATATGAGAGGATTAAACCCCTTCAAGCAACTCCTTTGAAGTATCAAGGGCTTGGCGCAATACATCCTTTGCAGCATGGCAACAAGTACCACATTGACGAGCCACCCCAAATTGTTTGCATAAGTCTCGTAAAGAACAAATTTCATTACGGGCTACTGCGCTTTTAATTTGATTTTCCGTAACACCTGCACAGATACATACATACATGATGAAGGGCTCCTTGATATGAACATAATACAAACAATCATACCAAAATGAGAATGATTGTCAATATCATTCTTGAAATTGACAGGGTCATGACTTTGAGAGAGACTAGCAACTTCTTAATTTTGCTACTAAATAGGAGAGCATTTATGTCAATTTTAGTGGGGCGACAAGCTCCAGATTTTACAGCAGCTGCCGTGCTTAAAAACGGGGAGATTGTACAACAATTTCATTTGTACAGCGCCATTAAAAACAAATATGCGCTTATTTTGTTTTATCCCTTGGATTTTACCTTTGTGTGTCCTTCGGAGTTAATTGCCTTAAATAAACGAATGGATGCCTTTAGAGAGCGAGGAGTGGAAGTGGTGGCCATTTCTGTGGATTCTCATTTCACTCACCATGCTTGGCGAAATACCCCCATTGATAAGGGAGGAATTGGTGCGGTGGAATATACCCTGGTGGCAGACATCAATCATGCCATTTGCCAAAGTTATGGGGTGGAACATCCCGTTGCAGGTATTGCCTTTCGCGGTACTTTTATTGTGGATCCTAAAGGGATTGTGCGAAGTGAAATTGTGAATGATTTACCCATTGGCCGTAACATTGATGAGTTTCTCCGAATCATTGATGCCATTCAATATACGGAAGAACACGGTGAAGTATGTCCAGCAGGCTGGCATAAAGGGCAACGGGGCATGGTGGCTACACCGGCAGGGGTTGCAAATTATCTAGCAGAAAATGCGAAGACTTTATAAAGCTCTGGGCCTGTTTGCAAGGGATTTTCACCAAGATTATGAAATTGTAAACAGGCCCTACTTTTTTTTACAAAAAAAAAGCCCGATTCTCACGGATCGGGCTTTGTTTTTTCCACCGCCTGCCAATAATTCACTAAGTAACAAAATAGTTCCGCGGTTTTTTCTGCATCGTACAATGCAGAGTGGGCTTCTTTGATGTTAAATTCAATGTTTGCTTTTTCTAAGGCTTTTGCCAACACGGTTTGCCCTAATATCAAGGCACTTAAAGCGGCTGTATCAAAAGTGGTAAAACGATGAAAGGGAGTATTTTTTAAATGGGTACGAAGGCTGGCTGCTTTTAAAAAACTTAAATCAAACCATGCATTGTGTCCCACCAATACGGCCCTTTGGCATTTTTGTTCTTTTAAGGCAATGCGAATGTGTTGGTAAAGATCTTGGAGTGCATGATGTTCCGTCACCGCAAATCGAAAGGGGTGATCGGGAATAATTCCTGTAAATTCTAAGGCCCGCTCATCAAAATGGGCTCCTTCAAAGGGAGCCACGTGGTAATGAAGGGTTTTAATAGGGGTTAAACGATGTTCTTCATCCATGCCAATAATGACAGCGGCAATTTCTAATAAGGCATCTGTGTTGGCATCAAACCCAGCGGTTTCCACATCCACCACCACGGGTAAAAATCCACGAAATCGTCGCTGCATGGAGGTTGTAAAAAGAGGAATGTCACTCATGTACAAATCGCCAATTTAAAGTACGACCCGCCCAAAAAGGAACCACGGTTTCTTTGCCAAAAGGTAGGGTGGGAGGAACACACCAAGGTTCTTGTTTCAGAGTGATGTGTTCTTGGTTTCGGGGTAAGCCATAAAAGTCAGCACCAAAGCCACTGGCAAAATTTTCTAACTGAGGAAGAGCTCCCTGGGCATCAAATAGTTCTGCATAAAGTTCCATGGCAAAGGGGGCTGAGTAAATACCCGCACACCCACAAGAAGATTCTTTTTTTGATAAGGCATGGGGAGCGCTATCGGTCCCTAGAAAAAATTTTGGGTTTCCTGAAATGGCGGCTTCTATTAAAGCTTCTTGATGAATGCGGCGTTTTAAAATAGGTAAGCAGTAATGGTGGGAATGAAGCCCTCCCACTAATAAATCATTTCGGTTTAACAATAAATGATGAGGGGTGATGGTGGCGGCTAAAGGATGGGAGGTTTCTTTAATGAAGTCCACCGCTTCCTTCGTAGTGATATGCTCCATCACAATTTTTAAAGTGGGAAATTCAAGAAGCAGGGGCTTTAATACAGTTTCTAAAAAATAAACTTCCCGATCAAAAATATCCACTTCTTTTGTGGTGACTTCCCCATGTAATAAAAGGGGGATCCCTTCTTCCGCCATGGCACTTAAGACGTTCTCGATTTCAAAAAGATTTTGAAGGCCAAATTCTGAGTGAGTAGTGGCCCCTGCAGGATAAAATTTACAAGCGGTTAAGGAACCTTCTTGAGCTCCCTCATGAATGAGTTGAGGGGAGAGATTAGAAGTTAAATACAGCGTCATGAGGGGAGTAAAATGTTTTCCTGCAGGCACTTGAGATAAAATTCTTTCTTTATAGTTTCGAAGTGCTTCTAAAGTGGTAATGGGAGGAAGCAAGTTAGGCATTGCAATGGCTCGCCCAAATTGCTGTGCCGTGGCAGGCACGGTGGTACGTAGGAATTCTTCATCACGAAAATGAACGTGAAAATCATCGGGGCGAGTTAAAGTGAGGGTTTTCATGATAAAAATTCCAGAAAAAGACCAATTTTTGGAATTATACGTTTAAGGGGAAGGGGGGGCAATAAAATCTCTTTTTGCAAGGGAAAGGGATTGAAAAAAGTACTTGACCCACACCCCTAAATACTCTACTTTTCCCACTTTTTGACGAAGCGATGGAAACCACGTATTTTTATCATTTTAGGGTTCTAATCAGTGGATATTCTTTAAGGTGAGGTGTATGGCCCAAAACATTGTGGAAATTAAAAATGCAAGCAAAAGTTTCGCAGATCAAGAGATTTTGCGAGATATTAGTTTAGAGGTAAGACAGGGTGAATTTTTAACCTTGCTAGGGCCTTCAGGATGTGGGAAGACCACCTTACTTCGTTTGATTTCTGGTTTTGAGCATCCCACCACGGGACAAGTTTTTATTGATGGTAAAGACATGGTGGATACGGCACCTCCTTTACGCCATGTGAATACAGTTTTTCAAAGTTACGCCTTATTTCCCCATATGACAGTGTATGAAAATGTGGCCTTTGGTCTTGAGTGTCATCATGTGCCAAAAGGAGAAATTCCAGAGCGTGTGATGGCAGCCCTCGCCATGGTGAAATTAGAAAAATATAGCCAGCGAAAACCAAAACAATTAAGCGGCGGCCAACAACAGCGAGTGGCCATTGCTCGCGCTGTGGTGAATGAACCCTTAGTGTTACTCCTCGATGAACCTTTGAGTTCTTTAGATTATCGATTACGAAAAGACATGCAATTAGAACTGAAACAATTGCAAAGAAAATTAGGCATTGCGTTTATTTTTGTAACCCATGATCAGGAAGAAGCCCTCTCTATGTCCGATCGCGTGGTGGTCATGGAAGAAGGGAGTGTTCAACAAGTGGGAACTCCTCGGGAAGTGTATGAAGAGCCGGTGAATTTAACTGTGGCTAAATTCATTGGGGAAACGAATATTTTCGATACGGAAGTGGTTTCTCTTTTTGAAGATCAAATATTGGTATCCATTGAAGAAGAAAAACATACTTACCTCAATAAAGGGGGATTCGCCCTAGGTCAAAAAGTTCATGTGGTGGTGCGTCCCGAGGATATTCGTGTGTGGGATCAAGAAAAGGTAAAACATGAATCCAATATGATTGCAGGAGTGGTGGAAGAAGTGATTTATAAAGGGACCACCATGGATTTACGAGTGCGTTTAAAAAGTGGGAAATGGGTGGCTACCACAGAATTTTTTGATGAGGATGATCCAAAACTTGAGTATCACATAGGGCAAAAAGTATGGTTACAATGGATGCCAGGATGGGAGGTGATACTACCCTATGAAGTATGATAGCCATTTTAAATACATGTCTTTAACACTGATTTGGGTTTGGTTGGGAATTTTTGCCTTATTGTCTTTTTTATTGGTATTGGGTGTAAGTTTTTTAGAACATGATGCAACCCATATTGTGATTCCAAAATTTACTTGGAGTAGCTACACATTTTTATTTCACCCCATTCTTTTAAAAATATTTGGTTATTCTTTTGTTGTGGCTATTACAGCAACGGCGAGCTGCTTGTTAATCGGTTATCCCTTCGCTTATTTCTTAAGTCAAATTCACATCCGTTATAAATCCTTATTGATGTTATTTTTAGTCATTCCTTTTTGGACCAGTTCTTTAGTTCGTAGTTATGCGGTAATGGCTATTTTAAAAACCAAGGGAATTTTAAATACCATTTTATTGTCTCTCGGTCTTATTCATGAACCCTTACAGCTTTTATTTACTAATACCGCGGTGACCATCGGACTTGTTTATAATCTTTTGCCTTTTATGGTATTGCCTCTTTATGCCAACTTCGAACGTTTGGATGAACGCTTATTAGAAGCTGCAGAGGACTTAGGTGCCAGTCGTTTTATGACCTTATACCGCATTTTAATTCCTTTAACGAAACCGGGGATTTATGCGGGGATTATGATGGTGTTTCTTCCCTCCATGACCTTGTTTTACATTCCTGATTTATTGGGTGGGGCACGTTCAGTGCTGTTAGGTAATCTCATTGAGAATCAATTTTTATTTGCAAATAATTGGCCCGTGGGTTCTGCCATTAGCGTGCTGTTAACCTTTGTGATGGGGGTTATGCTTTTAGTATATTGGCGTAATAGTCAACGAAGTGACAATAAACAGCAGGTGCTTTTATGAGAGCTTCTCGCCATAGCCTTCTTCGTAATTTTTGGTTACTAGGGGTTTATGCTTTTTTATATTTTCCTATTTTAGTCGTAGTGTTTTATTCCTTTAATGACACTAAATTTTCTTTAGTATGGCAAGGTGCCACTCTTAATTGGTATACCACCCTATGGCAAGATAGCAATTTGTGGTTGGCCTTATTACATTCTCTCATCCTTGGTTTTTTTGCTTCTTTGGTGGCAGTGATTATTGGTAGCTTCGCCGCCATGAATTTATATTGGTATCGATTTCGTGGGCGACAATTATTATATGGCTTAATATTCATTCTCATCGTGACGCCGGATTTAGTATTGGGAATTTCTTTATTGATTCTATTTTCTTTAGTGGGACTTGATTTGGGATTTTGGAGTTTGTTGTTAGCCCATGTGACTTTTTGTATTCCTTTTGTAGTGATTACGGTGTATAGCCGCTTAGTGGATTTCGATAGCCATCTTTTTGAAGCAGCGAGAGATTTAGGGGCGAGTGAAGTGACTATCTTTCGAAAGGTCATGTTTCCTTTGGCCTTGCCAGCCATTATTGTGGGGCTTTTGTTAAGTTTTACCTTATCCATCGATGATGTGGTAGTGAGTTATTTTGTAGCGGGGCCCGAGTATGAAATTTTACCTCTTAAAATTTTTTCCATGGCAAAGTTAGGAGTGCGTCCTGAATTAAATGCCTTATGTTCCGTGGTGTTTGTAATTACCGTATGCATCGTCATGGCTTCTCATTTTATCTTAAGGAAAAAATCGTGATTCGAATGTTCATGCTTTTTTTAATTTTATTTACCTCAGCCGCCTTTTCAGAGGAAGAAAACATTGTAAATGTGTATAGCTGGGCCACAGATTTACCCAATGAAGTGGTTCAAGCATTTGAAAAAGAAACTGGGATTAAAGTGAATCGTTCGGGCTATGGCAGTAATGAAGAAATGTATGCGAAATTACGAGCGGTGGGGACGAGTAGTTATGATGTGATAGAACCTACCAGTTACTATGTGGCTCGTATGGCTTCTGAGGGAATGCTAGAATCATTAGACGTGACAAAACTATCGAATTACAAAAATTTAACCCCTTCTTTTTTAAAGCCTCCTTACGATCCTTCAGGAACTCATGGGATCCCTTATTTTTGGGGACTGACAGGAATTTTTGTGAATCGAAAATATTTTCCTGATGCAAAAATCACAGGATGGGCTGATCTTTGGAAACCCGAGTATAAAGGAAAATTATTGATACTCGATGATCCAAGGGAATTATTTTCGGCGGCTTTAATCCTATTGGGATACTCTCCTAATGACAGTGATTTAAAACAGGTTCAAGCGGCCTACGAACGACTCACTCAATTATTGCCTAATATTAAATTATTTAATTCTTCGGCGGTGGTTTCTATTGTGGGAGACGAGGATGCCACCATTGGAATGATTTGGAATTACAATTTTCGTGAAGCGGCGGCCTACAATAAAAATTTAGAATTTATTTTCCCTAAAGAAGGGTTTGTCATGTGGGTGGATAATTTTGCCATTCCTAAAGGGGCAAAGCACTTAGAAAATGCCTATCGTTTTCTTAATTTTATTTTACGTCCCGATATTGCCAAAATCATGAGTGTAAATAATCAAGAAGCCATTACTAATAAGCCGGGGCGCGCTTTATTGCCCGCTTCTATGCGAGATGATCCAGTGATCTATCCTCCAGAGGATGTATTAAAGCGAGGAATTTATCAAACAGACATTAGCGATGCGGCTTTAGCGGCTTACGCGGCAGATTGGGAATTGTTAAAACTTCAGTGACAGGGAAGCTACCCAGTTGGAGCTAAAGAGTGGTTAAGAAAATTAGTTTATTCACCTTGATTTTATTTATCATTGGTTCTGTGGATAGCATTCGTAATTTACCAACCACCGCTATTTTTGGAAGTGACTTAATTTTCTTTCTTTTAGCCTCTGCGTTGTTGTTTTTAATTCCTTGTGCTCTATTGTGCGCTGAATTGGCCACCATGCATCAGGAGCAATCAGGGGTATATGCCTGGATAAAACAAGCCTTTGGTTCTCAATATGCCATGATTGCCATTTGGCTTCAGTGGATTAATACCATGATTTGGTTTCCCACTATCTTATCTTTTATTGCGGGTGTGGCATTGCATTTAATGGCTCCTCAATTTGCAAATAATCCCTATGTGTTAATGTCCATTGTGGTGACGGTTTTTTGGTTACTCACTTTTTTGAATTTACGAGGGATCCGCATTTCAAGTCGCTTCGCAGCCATTTGTGCTCTTTTAGGAATGGCCATTCCCCTAGGGTTTATTATTTTCTTGGGATTTTTATGGGTTTATGAGGGGCACCCCTTAATGATTCATGTAAGCCCTCGTCATTTAATTCCTCATTTTTCTGAACAAAATAGTTGGATTTCCTTAACCGCCATTATGGCTTCCTTTTTAGGAATTGAATTAACAGCGGTGCATTTGAAGGATATTAAAAATCCTGAAAAAACCTTTCCAAAAGCCATGTTATTAGCCACTATTTTTATTGTTTTTACTATGTTGGCGGGGGCTTTTTCCATTGCCATTGTGATTCCTCCTCAGCAATTGAGCCTGATTGATGGGGTGATGGAAACCTTTACCTATTACCTTCAAAACTATCATTTCACCTTTTTGATACCCCTGATGGGCGCTATGATTTTAATTGGTTCCGTTGGAAGTTTAATTAACTGGATGGTATCCCCCGCAAAAGGATTATTACAAGCCGCAGAAGATGGCTTCATTCCCCATTATTTACAATTCTTAAATGGAGCAGGGGTTCCTACTCGTTTATTATTTTTGCAAGGGATTCTCGTCACTTTCATTTGTTCCGCCTTTTTATTCATGCCCTCAGTGAATGCCTCCTATTGGCTACTTACGGATTTAAGCACCCAACTCTATATGTTGATGTACCTTATTTTGTTTGCGGCGGCTTTAATGTTAGGGCTTAGTATGATAAAAACACGCCCCTTGTTATTTGTTCCCGGGGGGAAAGTAGGATTATGGCTTTTGACTCTTTTTGGCATGATGGGAGTTTGTTTAACCTTGGTGGTTGGCTTTATTCCTCCTAAGGTGTTGGATATTGGAGGAATTTTCCGATACGAGGTGATTTTTGGGGTGGGAATGGTTTTAATGATCCTACCAGGGGCCTTTATTGCCTATTATTGGAAATCAAAGCATCCTTTTCTTTAAAATTCATGAAAAGTTAGGGTAGAATATCAAAGTTTCAGCAGTTCCTATAAGGGAGCTCTTGGTGGAGTTTAAATCAAAAATCAATGGGGGGATGGTTAGTTAGAATGAGTTTTTCATGGCAGTAGTAGATAAGTTACGGTTAAATAGTATTAAACTGGCGGGTTTCAAATCCTTCGTGGATTCCACCACGGTTCCTTTTCCTAGTCAATTAAGCGCCATTGTGGGGCCTAATGGCTGTGGAAAATCTAATATCATTGATGCGGTTCGCTGGGTGATGGGGGAGAGTTCTGCAAAATACCTTCGGGGTGAAAACTTAACGGATGTTATTTTTAATGGTTCTTCTGCCAGAAAGCCCGTGGGCCAAGCCTCTGTGGAACTTATCTTTGATAACCCCCATGGTGCTTTGGGGGGTGAATATGCCCAATTTGCCCAAATTTCCATAAAGCGAATGGTGAATCGAGAAGGACAATCTCACTATTATCTCAATCAAGTACGTTGTCGCCGTCGTGATATTGTGCATGTTTTTTTAGGAACCGGTCTTGGCCCTCGAAGCTATGCCATTATTGAGCAAGGAATGATTTCTAGGCTCATTGAAGCTAAACCCGATGAGTTAAGAAATAATCTTGAAGAAGCAGCGGAAATTTCAAAATATAAAGAGCGCCGTCGTGAAACAGAAAATCGCATTCGCCATACTCGGGAAAACTTAGAACGCTTAAATGACATTCGAGAAGAGCTGGGTAAACAATTAGCCCGATTACAACGACAAGCCTCCGCCGCAGAGCGCTATAAAATCCTAAAAGAAGAAGAGAGAGAATTAAAGGCAACCTTAACGGTATTTCGTTGGAATCAATTGAATGAAAACATCCAGCAATTAGATGAAAAAATTCGTCAGTTAAATGTTCAGCTAGAACAAATTCATTCAGAGCAAACAGAGGCTCATAAACAAATAGAAATCACTCGAGAAGCTTATGAAGATGCCTTAGAATTTTCTCAGCAGCAACAAGCATTATTTTATGAAACAGGCGCGGAGGTTGCTCGAATAGAACAATCTTTGCAACATCAAAAAGAACGCCAACATCAATATCAATCCGATATTCAAGAAATTATTTTAAATTTAACACAACATGAGCAAGATCATTCACAAGGAGAAGATTGGTTACTTCAAGTGGATGAACAACTTTCCCATTTAACACCTCTCTTGGAGGACAGTGAAAAGAAAGCGAAGATTGCTCATGAAGAATTGGCCCTTGCAGAAACAGGAATGCAGGAATGGCAAACCCAATGGGATGGATTTAATCAGCAATCCGCCGCAGCACAGCAGGGAGCTCAAGTTCAACAAACTCGTATTCAGCATTTGGAACAAACCCTCAAAGACACACACCACCAACTAGAGAAATCTTCCCAAGAAAAAAATTTATTAAATCCCCATTCTTTCGAAGAAGGGCTAACCTTAGATCGTTCCAAATACGAAGATTTGGAAAAAGAACAAAAAAGCGCAGCCCATGGGTTAAATGAATTAAAAACTCAAATTACACAATATCGTCTTCAAATTGAAAATCAGCAAAAAGTGCTGAATGAAACACAAACTCAATTACAACAAAAAGAAGGGCGTTTTGCTTCTCTTGAAGCATTACAACAAGCCGCCTTAGGACGCAATAATAAAAATTTATCTCAGTGGCTTTCTCAACAGGGCCTCAATGAATCTCCCCGTTTAGCAGAGGGGGTGGAAGCCGCACCCGGTTGGGAACGTGCGCTGGAAACCGTGTTGGGAGAACATTTGCAAGCCTTGTGTTTAAAAAACGTGGATCCTATTCTTGGTTTATTAGATTCTTTAGACACTCCTTTAACGATTTTTGATATTTCTCAAAGCGAACAGGCTGCATCAGAATTTTCCTCTTTCTCATTACCACTTTTAATGGAAAAAGTATCTAGCCCATGGCCTGTTTCTCATATGCTGGCGGGGGTTTATGCGGCAGAAAATTTAAATGAAGCGCTTCAATTTCGTAAAGCATTACCTCTCCATGGATCTATCGTTACAAAAGAAGGACTCTGGTTAAGTTCCCATTGGATCCGTGTATTTAAGGTGCGAGATGAAAAGGCGGGTATTTTAGAGAGAGAACAAGAGTTAAAAGAATTAAAGCAAGCCTTGCAAGAAATGCGTGCTCGTTTGAGCTCTACCCAAGAAACTTTAGCAAAAGAGAAAGCCCATTTATTAGAAGCAGAACAATTGCTTGAAAAAGCACAAAAGAGAAGTAATGAGCTTTCTAATGAGTGTGCTCAAGTGCTTGCTCAAATAAAAATTAAAGAAAATAAAATAGAAACCATGCGTCATCGTGTGCAACAACTTCTCCAAAATGAAACTGCTCTTCAAGAACGAAACGACGTGGCACGAAAAGAATTAATGGAAGCTCGAGTTCTTTGGGAAGAAGCCATGACTCAACTGGAAGCCTGCGCTCAACAAAGAGAAGGTTACATAAAAGAGCGAGAGCTTTTGCAACAACGATTACAACAAGCAAAACAATTTTCACGAGACTATCAAGAAGAGGCTCATAAAGTTTCTTTAGAATTTCATAAGCTCATCACAGAAAAGGAAGGAAAAAAACTTCACCTAACACGATTACAACAACAAATGTCTCAAGACAAACAACGACACGAATCTTTAACTCAATCTTTTACAGCAGCACTTCAGCCCATTGAACAATTTCAAAAAGATTTAGAAAAAGCCCTTCATGAACGAGGCCTGGCAGAAGAAAATCTTTCAAAAGCAAGAATTAAAAAGTCAGAAGTAGAACATGAGTTAAATACATTAGAAGAAAAGAAAGAAGCCACAGAAAAAGCAGCTCATGGGGTACGAGACCAATTACAAAATTACCGTATGTCTTGGCAAGAAGCCACAGTGCGTAAAAATACATTGGAAGAACAATTGGTAGGGGAAAATGAATCTTTAGAAGCTCGCTTACAAACCCTCCCAGAGATAGTGAATGAGCAAGCTCTCAGTGAGCAATTAACTCAAACTACGGATAAAATCCAACGATTAGGCGCCATTAATCTTGCGGCCATTGATGAATATGAAACAGAACAAACACGAAAAGAATATTTAGACAAACAAAATGATGACTTAATGGAAGCCTTAGAAACTTTAGAAAATGCCATTAAGAAAATAGACAAAGAAACAAGACAGCGTTTTAAAGAAACTTTTGATGTGGTAAATGAACATTTTAAAATGTTATTTCCAAAAGTATTTAATGGTGGTAGCGCCTCCCTTGAATTAACCAGTGATGACTTGTTAGAAGCAGGGATTGTGGTGAACGCAAGACCCCCTGGAAAAAGAAATAGTACTATTCATCTCTTATCCGGAGGAGAAAAAGCATTAACCGCCATTGCCTTAGTGTTTTCTATTTTTCAATTAAATCCAGCACCTTTTTGTATGTTGGATGAAGTGGATGCGCCTTTAGATGATGCAAACGTGTTACGTTATTGCCATCTCGTCAAGGAAATGTCGGAGCATGTACAATTTATTTTTATTAGTCACAATAAATTGGCCATTGAAATGGCGCATCATCTAGCGGGGGTTACCATGAAAGAACCCGGTGTTTCTCGTATGGTGGCTGTAGATATTGACGAAGCCATGGCAATGGCAGAATCATAAGCGTAGGGAGTGCTACATGGAAATCAGTTTGCATGCATTATTGTGGATGTTGGCTTGTTTGTTTTTTTTGGCTTTAGTAATGACTACGCTGCGAAAGCGGCAAATTCAAAGAGCGTCTTCATTATTTGAAGATTTTCCCTCTGTGGATTCTTCCTTAACGGCTGCCTCCTTTGATCAGGATTTTGTAGGTTCTTATGGAGATCAAGTGGTGGGAAAAGTGCGAGAAATCCCAGTCTTGGAACAAGACCCATCCCCTAAAGTTTCTTTTCAAAAAACACCTCCCGTGGTTGTGATGTATGTGATGGCTCATGAAAATACTCAGCTAGGAGGTTATGATTTACAACAATCCTTAGCCAATGCAGGACTAGTGTATGGGGGGATGAATATTTTTCATCGATATGAATATCCAGAAGGAAAAGGGCGGATTTTATTTAATGTGGCCTCTGCAGTAGAGCCTGGCACTATTGATGTTGCTAATATGGGTGCTTATTCCACCCCTGGGCTTTGTTTATTTTTAGATTGTCATGAACATCCATTTCCATTGCAATCTTATACTTTGATGATTCATGTTGGAAAGCAATTAGCAGAAGAACTGAATGGGGTTTTATTAGATGGACATCGTGCACCTTGGACAAAGGTTACGGAAGATCATCTACGAGATAAAATTCAACGTTGGGTTGCTTCTTAATTTCTTGAATATACAGTCAGAGGCTTTTACAAGGATTCGTAAAGGCAAACTCCAGGGGGAGTGTTTTAGGAATGAAAGACATGGAAGAATACAATGGTTTGGATTTTCATTCTAAAGAGAATACTTTGGAAGTTCATCTATATGGCCATTGGCTCTTATCAAAAACACAACCTTCGCCTCTTGTACTCCTTGCTTATTTAGAACATGACACTTCTTTTAAAAAGTTATCTTTCAATACAAAAAATCTCATTAGTTGGGACAGTACATTACCTGCTTTTTTACTAGAGTTTATTCAATTGGCTTTAAAGCATCATTTAACTATTGAAGAAACTCATTTACCTCAAGGAGTGCAGCGATTATTGCATTTAGCAAGAGAAATTCCATCCTCTGCCATGATTCATCCTCCCGAAGTGTTGCCTTCTTCTTTGATTACGTCAATACGAATGGTTTTTTTAAACTTATTTCATATTGTTGATGAAATTTTTATTTTTTTAGGGGATTTTTATCGCGCTTTGTTGCGTTTTTTCTTAGGAAAGTCTTCTTATTTAATACGGGATTTTTTCTCACTGATACAAGAGAATGGTGTTTTTTCTTTGTTGATGGTGAGTGTCATTAGTTTTTTACTAGGAGTTATTTTTGCTTTTATTGAAGCGACGCAGTTAAAAATTGTGAGCGCTCAATTGTTTTTAGCTAACTTCATGGCAATTAGCATTGTTAGAGAAATATCTCCATTAATGACGGGTATTTTTATGGCGGGACGCACGGGAGCAGCCTATGCAGCTTACCTTGGAATGATGCAATTTAATGATGAAGTAGATGCTTTGAAAACGGCTCATATTTCTCCGGTGGATTTTTTAGTAGTACCCCGTATTTTAACTCTTACATTTATTATGCCTTGTCTCTATATTTACTCCATTTTATTTGCCATTTTAGGTAGTGCGAGTTTAGATTTAGGATTATTGGGAATTACCATTCCCGAATATTTAACACGAGTACTTCATTCTATTCGCCCCTTTGATTTATGTTTAGGTTTTTTTAAATCCGCCATTTTCGGATTTTTAATTGCGTTATGGGGATGTTTTTATGGAATGCGTATTAAATCCTTAAATATTAGCTTGGGTGATGCTACGCGAAATGCCGTGGTGATGGGAATTTTATCCATTATTACTATGGATGCTTTATTAGGGGCTATCTTTTATTGGATAGGAGGGGGAGGGCAATGACAGTAAATCAAGAGCCTCCCTTCATTCAAGCAGTGGACTTATCCATTGGCTATGGAGAACAGATCATACAACGAAATTTAAATTTTTCAATCAAAGCTCACCAGATTATTGTGATTATGGGTGGGATTGGTTCAGGAAAAAGTACTTTATTACAAACTTTAGTGGGGTTAACGCCCCCCCTTGAGGGAGATGTTTTTTACGAAGGAGTTTCTTTTTGGAAACAAAGCCCCTTAGAACGAGATAATGCGGAGCGTCAATTTGGAATGATGTATCAGCACGGGGCCCTTTGGAATTCCATGACCCTGGAAGAAAATATTATGTTGCCTTTACGTGAATTAGCTAATTTAAGCAAAGAACAAGCGCGACATATAGCAAAATATAAATTAACTCTTGCTGGGTTGTCTGGCTATGAAAATTATTTTCCTTATGAAGTGAGTATTGGAATGAGAAAGAGGGTGAGTATGGTGAGAGCCATGGCTTTAGACCCCAAAATTTTATTTTTAGATGAACCTTCAGAAAGCATGGATCCTATTTATGAGCAATGGCTTCACGAATTATTACGTACCTTACGAGATGCTTTTGGCACAACCATTTTGATAGCCACGAATAATATCCCAATGATCTATAGTGTGGCGGATTATATTCTTTTTTTAGATCCCTATACTCAAACTATATCAGCGCAAGGGGATTTAAATGCTTTATTATCTATGGATAAGGACACACTGGTTTATCAGTATTTAACGGCTAATCAATTTTTTCAGCGGGAGTTAATGTAACATGAGGGAACGTATTCATTCTCGTTTAATTGGATTGTTTGTTTTAGGTTGTTTTTTCCTATTGTTGATGGTCTTATTGTTTATGTCAGGAGGAAGCGATTTCTTCGCGAGGAAAGAACAATTTGTTTTATATTTTCGAGATTCCATGAATGGATTAAATGTAGGTGCCCCTGTAAAGTTTCGTGGAGTGACCGTGGGGGTGGTGACGAATATTATGGTGGAAGTGGATCCTCAAAACATTCACGTGGATGTGCCAGTGATCATTCAATTAAACCCCTCTAAAGTAAAAATTCTTAGTAAAAAGAGGATGTCAGAAGACGAGTTTATTAAACGGTTAGTTTCTCAAGGATTGCGGGCTCGTTTGAAAATGCAAAGTTTGATTGCGGGTTCTCTTTATGTGGATTTAACCTTTGCTGCAGGGGGAACAGAGAATAAAGTAGAAAATCGATTGGATTACTATCAAATTCCAACCATTTCTTCATCCAGCGGTGGATTGTCAAAAATTTTAAGTACTGGTCAGTCGGTGTTTGAATCCATACAAAAATTGTTAGAAACTAACAAAATTGAAAATGCGTTGGATGTATTTATTCATACCATGACCCATGGAAATGTGTTAATTGAAAATTTAAATACACATCTTATTCCAGCCACTTCTTCGGCAAAAAATGCCTTTGATCACTTTAATACTCTCTTTGAAAAAGATGAAATTAGTTCAACCTTTTCTAGCATTCATGACACCATGTTAGATTCTCGAGAATTAATTCAAAACATTAATCAACAAATCGATCCAACAGCGGATAAATTTGATATGGCAATGAAAGAATTTTCCAATGCAATGTATTCTGTGAATGCTTTGGCGGACTATTTATCTCGTCATCCAGAAGCGCTCATACAAGGGAAAGCGCCATCAACAGAAGGGAAGAAACCATGAAAAAAATCCAGAAATTTATTGTTATCATTATTAGTATGAGTTTTTTATTATGGGGGTGTGGGCGTTCTCCCAACTCCACCTTTTATACTCTATCTCCTCTTCCTAACACCCCCTTAGAAAAGGGATCTTATGTGGTGGGAGTAGGGCCTGTGAGTATTGCGGATTATTTGAATCAGCCTTCCCTTGTGGTGCGCGTGAATGAACAACAATTAAGACTAGATGAATTTCATCGTTGGGCAGGTCCCTTAAGGGATAATGTAAAAGATGTGTTAATCATGAATCTACAAGTATTACTTCATTCCCAAAGCATTATTTCATACCCCAGCAGAGACATGCGCCGAGTTCCTCTCCAATTAATAGTTCGTATTGAAGAATTTGATACGGATCTCCAAGGGGTTTCTCGACTCAGAGCCAGTTGGCAACTTTACAGAAGACCTTCTCAAAAGCTTCTCTTTGCCAATTCAAAAGTATTTTATGAAAAAGTAGAAGGCACTCTTACCCCTGGTCATGGAGTAGCAGCTATGAATAGGAATTTAAATAAACTCACTCAATACCTAGCCCAAGACATTCGTCAGCATGGTAGAAGTTAGAGTGAGTGTTTAGGGAATTTTATTCTTCTTCTTCCGTTTCTTTTTCAGAAGAGCCGGCTTTCTTATCTTTATTTCTAAAAATAATTCGACCTTTTGTGAGATCGTAAGGAGTCATTTCCACAGTGACTCGATCTCCCGTGAGAATGCGGATATAGTTTTTACGCATTTTCCCTGAGATGTGGGCAGTGATCACATGGCCATTGTCTAATTTAACGCGAAACATAGTATTCGGTAAGGTTTCAGCAACGGTACCTTCCATTTGAATTTGATCTTCTTTTGTCATAAGCTCCTCAAGTTACTTTATTAGAATCAGATTATTTTCCGTGTTTTTTTGTAAAAACACAAGACAACTCCTAGTTCATAGAGAATCCAAATATTCCTCTGCATCGAGGGCAGCCATGCAGCCAGCACCCGCAGAAGTGACTGCTTGACGATAGTAATGATCTGCCACATCTCCCGCAGCGAACACGCCGGGAATAGAAGTTTGAGTGGCATTTCCATTAAGGCCAGATTGCACGATTAAGTAACCTTCCCGCATTTCTAATTGTCCTTCAAAAATGCCTGTATTGGGTTGATGACCAATGGCGATAAACACACCCTGGAGGGGAATTTCTTCAAGAGTGTCATTTTTTAGATTTCGTACTTTAATTCCCGTGACTCCCTGTTTGTCACCCAATACTTCTTCTAAGACAGAGTTTAATAACAGGGTAATATTTCCATGGGCTTCCTTTTCAAAAAGACGATCTTGTAAAATTTTCTCTGCTCTAAAGGTATCGCGACGATGAATAAGATATACTTTTTTCGCAATATTGGATAAGTAAAGAGCTTCTTCCACGGCCGTATTTCCGCCGCCCACCACCACTACGGTTTGGTTTTTATAGAAAAAACCATCGCAGGTAGCGCATGCGGATACCCCCTTTCCTCGGAAAGCTTGTTCTGAGGAGAGTCCTAAATATTTTGCATCTGCACCGGTGGCAATGATGAGGGCATCGCAAGTATATTTTTCGGAATCTCCTTCTAAGAGGAAAGGACGTTGTTTTAAATGAACGCTTCGAATATGATCAAAGATTACCTTTGTTTCAAAACGCTGGGCATGTTGTAGCATTCGATCCATTAATTCAGGGCCCATGACACCCGCCACATCTCCTGGCCAATTATCAACCTCTGTGGTTGTGGTTAATTGGCCTCCTTGGCTCATTCCCGTAATAAGAGCAGGTTTTAAATTAGCCCTTGCGGCATAAACCGCTGCGGTACAACCTGCAGGGCCAGAGCCTAAAATAATTAAAGGATGATGTTTTATTTCACTCATGGGCGCTCTCTTAATCTGTTTGAAAGGGTGGTATAGTAGCAACTTGCTTCGTGAACAGCAAAAAAAAGGTTAAAGTGTGAAAAACAAAATCAATATCCGCAAGGAGCCTCCAAAAGCCAATGGAGTTTCCACCATTCCACAGAGAGTGCGCGAAGGGATCTTTATTTTAACTTGTACGGCAAGTGTGTATTTTTTATTGTCTTTATTGACTTACCATGTCACAGATCCTAGTTGGTCTAGTTCTGGCACCTCTCCCATGGTTTTAAATCTTGGGGGAAAAGTAGGTGCATTTTTGTCAGATCTTTTTCTTTATTTTTTTGGTTACGTTGCTTATTTTTTTCCATTCCTACTCACCATTCTTGCTTTCATTCGCATGACAGAAGAAAAAACACATCCTGGCAAAAATGGCATGGTTTTTTTAAGGATCATGGGTATTTTTTTCATGATTTTTTCGGGATGTGCTTTATTGGATCTTCATCTTTCTCAACTTCATTGGCATTTACCTTACCGCGCAGGGGGAATTCTAGGAGAACTATTAGATAAAAAAATTACGAGTGCTTTTAATCCCACGGGAGGAACACTTTTTTTATTGGCAGCTTTTGCTTCTGGGATTACCCTGTTAAGCGGATTATCTTGGATTTATGTAGCAAAAATCACTTGGAAATCTCTTATTTCATTTTTTCAAAGAAAATGGAATGAATTTAAAACTCGAAAGCCCCGGGAGGAGAAAAAAATACTTCCTTTAAAAAAGCCAGTGGAAGAGCCGGAACCTTCTTTTGCAGTGGTGAAAAATAAAAACTCTCCTAAACCTGAACAGGAAAAAATTCATATTGCACCTTCCGTGGTGACGGTTCAAAAAAGCGATCGTGATCAAAAGGAACGGCAAATGACTCTCTTTAAGTCGGAAGCAGGGTACCAACTACCTACTTTGTCTCTTTTAGATAAGAATTTAAAATCAAAAGAACATCAAATTTCCAAAGCAACTCTTGAAGCTCAATCGAAGCAAGTGGAGCAGCATTTACAAGATTTTGGTGTGGAGGCTCGAGTGGTTGCTGTGCATCCTGGTCCAGTGATTACTCGTTATGAATTAGAATTGGCTCCTGGTGTGAAGGTGAGTCGCATTACGGGGCTTTCGAAGGATTTAGCTCGTTCTTTATCTACGGTGAGCGTACGAGTGGTGGAAGTGATCCCTGGAAAAGCCGTGATTGGATTAGAACTTCCTAATGAACATCGTGAAGTAGTGCGATTGCGAGATGTGATTGAGTCTCAGCGTTATGAACAAGCTCGCTCTCCCTTATCATTAGCCTTAGGAAAGGATATTGCAGGTCATCCTGTGGTAGTGGACATTGCCAAAATGCCCCATTTATTAGTGGCAGGTACCACGGGTTCTGGAAAATCTGTTTCTCTCAATGCCATGCTTTTAAGTTTATTATATAAAGCAAGACCCGAGGAAGTTCGTTTTATTTTAGTGGATCCTAAAATGTTAGAGCTTTCTATTTATGAAGGGATCCCTCACTTATTAACTCCAGTAGTCACTGATATGAAAGAAGCGGCCCATGCCTTGCGTTGGTGTGTTGCAGAAATGGATAGACGATATCGATTAATGGCTCATTTAGGTGTTAGAAATTTAACGGGATTTAATCAAAAAGTCATGGAACATATAGAAGCTAAACAACCTTTATTAGATCCTTTATATAAACCTATTGCCGGTGAAACACCACCGCCACTACAACCTCTTCCTTATATCGTAGTATTGATTGATGAATTTGCGGATATGATGATGGTGGTGGGGAAAAAAGTAGAAGAACTCATTGCGCGCATTGCTCAAAAAGCCAGAGCAGCAGGGATTCACTTAATCCTTGCCACTCAAAGACCTTCCGTAGATGTGATTACAGGTTTGATAAAAGCAAATATTCCTACTCGAATTGCATTTCAAGTGTCTTCAAAAATTGATTCTAGAACAATCCTCGATCAACAAGGCGCTGAAACTTTATTAGGGCATGGAGATATGTTGTATTTACCTCCAGGAACAGGAGTTCCCATTCGAATTCATGGTGCCTTTGTAGCAGATGAAGAAGTCCATAAGGTAGTGGCAGAATTAAAAAAACAAGGGGCCCCCCAGTACTTAGAAGAAATATTATCTTCTTCTGGAGAAGATGCTCAGGATTTCAATCTTTCCTCAGAAAGAGAGCAAGATCCTTTGTACGATGAAGCAGTGATGTTTGTGATACAAGCTCGAAAAGTTTCTATTTCTAGCATACAACGTCGTTTTAAAATTGGTTACAATCGCGCAGCTCGCATTGTGGAAGATATGGAAGTGGCGGGAGTGGTGAGTGCTATGGAGCAAAATGGTTCTCGTGATGTGTTAGCACCCGATTCCTTGAAAGAGTCCATCGAAGATTAAAATGGGAGAGGTTCCATGAATTATTTAAAAAGGTTTGTTCTGTTTTTTATTTTTGTATATTCCACCAGTTTTGCAGAGACATCTTTCGATGCAAAGACAGCCTTGAATGAAATTTTAAATTCTTTTCATAGTATGACAGCAGACTTCCAGCAAGTGACATCTAATTCAGAAGGTCGTATTTTGGAAAAAGCTTCAGGACACATGGCAATTCTTCGCCCCCATGAATTTCGTTGGGAAACCATAAAACCTAATCAACAATTAATTGTAATGAATGAAAAAAATGTATGGATTTATGATATTGATTTAGAACAAGTGAGTGTTCACCCTGTTAAAAACTCAAATCAAGAATCGCCTGCCATGTTGCTAACAGGCTCCCTTGGAGAAATCAGCCAACATTATCGCATCAATGGTTCAAAAGATAAAAACAACACGGAGATTTTTACTTTAGTTCCCTTAAAAGAAGATAATTTATTTCGACGACTTACCATGCGCTTTAATCACACCATGCTGATAGAAATGGTATTTCAAGATCAATTGAATCAACAGGTAAAAATTTCTTTTTCCCACGTTGAAAGAAACCCTTCTATTTCTCAAAGCCAATTTGAATTTAAACCTCCTAAAGGGGTGGATGTGATTGGAACTCCCTCATAATGACGGTTTCAGAAAAAAATAATTTTCATTTCGAACCCCTCGCGGCAAGAATGCGCCCTCGAGAAATAAAAGATTTTGTGGGCCAATCTCATTTGCTAGGGGAAGGAATGCCTTTGCAACAGGCCATTTTAAAAGGCGCCCTTCATTCTATGATTTTATGGGGGC
>Ga0233425_10001641_pt1 | contig 48742 bp, 50 predicted proteins | sample Watercolumn_Towu_2_FD_181712 | JGI IMG/M metagenome (GOLD analysis project Ga0233425, IMG submission 181712) | Freshwater microbial communities from Lake Towuti, South Sulawesi, Indonesia - Watercolumn_Towuti2014_140_MG | ecosystem: Environmental > Aquatic > Freshwater > Lake | place...
TTCTCTAAAAATCCATTTCCAAGTTTATTATACACTGCATAGAAAGCATTGATAATCTCTTTTGAAATTTCTTCGTGTATCATATCCGTGAAAATCCGTGTGTCATTTGTGTAATTCGCGGTTAATTATTTCCAAAAATCTACACAACTCGAATATGTAATTCTTTCAACTATTTCTCATCCACATCACTTGGCGCATCATCCATAAGAGAAAGCGCACTCGAAGTTTTTGGAAATGCAATCACATCGCAGAATATTTTTACTCCGTTAATTGTCATCAAATACTCTTTCTATAATTTTATTTAAAAAAATCGGAACAAATATGAGCAATTAAATTTGAGTTACACAAGGTTTTTGAAAATTTCAAGAGAGCAATCCTGAAAACTTTCGAGGTTTGAATTGAATGAAAAAATGAGACTTTCATATTTTGCCATAGCAGATTAAAAGAGAAACCTAAATGTTTTCACAGATTTTCAAAATTTTTTTGGCTAACTCGACTTTATCCACATCATCAATTCCTTCATCGTTGGTCGTTTTCCTGTAGAAAGAATTCCGATGCGAAATATTTTCCCCGATGTCCACATAAAGAAAAGTGTCGTAAGAAAAAGCAACAAGATTGTTGTTATGACTTCGATTGCAGATGGAACTTGAACTGAAATTCTTAACGCCATCATTGTCGGAGTCATTAGTGGAATGAAGGAAAGAATTTGGAAAAGTGAATCATTCGGATTTTCAAACGCATTGACCGAAAGTACTATCGGAAATATGAGTAGCAAACTGATGTACGATGTAATTTGTTGCGCTTCTTGTTCCGTATTGACAAGTGAACCGATTCCAACAAAAATTGATGCATACATCAGGTAACCGAGAATAAAATAAATCGGCATAAGCCAGATTCCGTTTGCAGAAAAAAGCAGTACTGCAAACGGAGAAACCGCAGTAATACCGATAATGAGCCATAATGAAATTTGCGCAACTCCAAGTGCGCTTAATCCAAGTATTTTTCCTTTCATCAAATCATTCGCGGAACAACTTGAAAGTAAAATTTCTACGATGCGATTCGATTTTTCTTCAACAACGCTTCGCACCAGCATTTGTCCCGACGTGAGAATCAACATAAACATCAGCATTACGAAAATGTACGATGAAAAAAATTGTGTTTTGAAATCTACTTTTTTTTCTTCTCCCTCGTTTGAAATCAACATCGGATTCACTTCCAATGATTGCGAGAACTTTTTAATTTCTTTCTCGCTCACGTTTGCTCTTCGCATTCGCTCTTCTCGCAAAATTTCCTGCATCGTTTTCTCAAAACGATTTACCAAACGAATATTCCCCGGCCGAGTGGAACGATATTCAATCGTCGTATCATTTTCGATGGATTGGGGAAAAATAAAAACGCCTTCAATTTCTTCTTCCAATGCTAACATATCAGCGTTTTTTCTCAGCGTTTCAAAATCCTCGTTTCGAAAAATTCTCAGAAGATAATTCGGTTGTGCGTTCGGAAGTTTGTATTGCTCAATCAAACGTTCAGAAAGTTTTTCAGAGAACCAATCTGTTTCATCCACAATACCAACGACGATGGTGTTGGTTTCTGTTTTCGCCGCAAAGTACGATGGCAAGAATCCGAATCCAATCATAATCGCAGGTGTGAGCACAAGCGAAAGAAGAAATGCTTTGCTGGTTACGTTCTCCATAAATTCCCGCTTCGCAACAACAAACATTTTCGATTTCATTGAACACCATCCTTTTCCGTCACGCTGAGCGAAGTCGAAGCGTCCCCAACCAATTCAAGAAATATAGAATACAACGATGGTTCTTTCGTTTCAAATTTCGTAACGTTTAGTTTACTGACGATTGTTCGTAAAAATTCAGAAGGAGATTCATCGTTATTCAATTCGAGCTCTGCATAATTTTGAAACAGTTGGCATTTTGAAACGTTATTCATTGAAGAAAGAAAACTTCCGTCTCCATCAAACTCAATATAGATTGCATTTTTTCCGAAACGTTGTTTCACTTCGCTCATTGTCCCGAAAGCTTTCGGGACAATTTTACCTTTGTTTATCAACACCAATTCATCGCACAATTTTTCTGCGTGTTCCATAATGTGCGTCGAAAAAATAACGACTTTTCCCGCTTTGCGCTGTTCAAGAAAAATTTCTCTCATCAATAATTGGTTCACTGGATCAAGTCCCGAAAACGGTTCATCGAGTATTACGTATTCGGGATTATGAATAAGCGAACATATAAATTGCACCTTTTGCTGATTGCCTTTCGAGAGTTCTTGAATTCGTCGTTCTGCATAATTCAACAAATCAAATCGTGCAAGCCAATCTTTCGCGAGTTTCTTTGCTTCAGTTTCAGAAACGCCTTTCAAACAAGCGAAGTAAATTATCGTATTGAGCAATTTACTTTTCTTATACAATCCTCGCTCTTCGGGAAGATAACCGATTTTATTTTGTAGTGCAGATGAAAACGCAAATCCATCGAACGTAATTTGTCCATCATCGGGAGAAAGAATATTCAGCAACAAACGAATTGTCGTTGTTTTTCCCGCGCCATTCGGACCAAGCAAACCAAATATTTTTCCGCGTTCTGCATTGAACGAAACATCGTCAACAGCAACAATGTTAGAAAATTGTTTTCGGAGATTAAGAACGGAAATCATTACTGATGTTTGGAGTGGTGGAGTAATGGAGTAGTGGGCGCTTACCAAACTCTTTCAATTCCGTATTTATCAAGCATTGTGTCGTTACTGATGACGGGAAGATTTTCGATTTTTGATTGTGCGGCAAGTAATCTATCAAACGGGTCGCGGTGAAAGTGTGGAAACGAAACTGCTTCAAGAATATGAGATAGAGTAATATCGAAAACTTGCAATTGCTTGTTTTGAAAGTGAAAAAATAGAAATTCATCGTACGGTTTATTGATTTTCAATTTTCCGAGAGCGCTTTTTACTCCCATTTCCCAAATACACGCAGTACTTATTAGAAAAATATTCTGTTCATTTTGAATAAGTTGTGTTGCCTTATTTGACAATCTTGAATCAGCTGACACGTGCCAAAGAAATGCATGAGAATCAAGGAAATACTTCATCAGATGTATTCCTTGAAGTCTTCCGGTATCTCATCGAAGTCATCTGACATAAATATTTCACCTTTTGCGCTACCGTATTCAAAAGGTTCTTTCACAATGGAAGAAATTTTTGCAAGCGGTTTATCGTTTTCAGTTACGATGATTTCTGCTCCTTGCGCCGCTTTGTGCATAATTTGAGAAACGTGCGCGGTTACTTCTTGTAATGTTATGTATTCCATAATGCTTAAGTTTATTTTTACGGGACAAATTTACAAAACTTTGGGCGAATTTAGTTTGAAGATAAAATGAAAATAAAAAAGGCGAAACCGAATGGAATCGCCTTTACTATATTGTCATGCTTATTTCATCAACAATAATTTCTTCGTTTCAACTTTATCTCCTGTCTAAAACTCCATCCATTAACTCAATTTCTCCAAACATACTCAAACTTTCTCGTGCAAGTCGCTGGTGTTCTTTCACCGAGTCTGAAAAATCTTGAAGTTTTGATATACCGGTATAAAAAACTGACATCTGTTCATGAAAACCGGATTCAACGAGAAGAAGAAATCTGAAACTTGATAAAAACTTTTCTTTGTTGGAGTTAGACTTTATAGTCCCGAAAACTGTTTTGTGAATAGAACCATCTATGAGAACTGTATGATATGCAAGACATCCTTTTTTTGCTGCTTCGCAAAGGTCTCCCACGTATGGCTCAAACATATTTCTTATTATTTCTCTCCCTTCAAAAAATTCTTCAAATTGTTTTGAGAGCACTTTACCTAAACGTTTCTTCACGATTTTTTGAATGTATTCCTCGCTGCTGAGTTGACCTACGATATCGAGAGCAGTAGAAAATAACTGACCGCCCATATGCGATACGCCAACTTCAAAGTTGTTTCTTTCACCGTCTATAATAGAAATAATATCTCGTAATGCAGATTTTAATGATTCATCATCACTGGCATCGAGTAATATTTGTAAAGCATCACGCGCACTTGAATAAATATGTAATGAACCACCCACAAATACGAGTGACTGCATCAACTCTTCATTATTTTTCACGGAAGAAACCACCGTGTGAAATAATTTTCCCGCTTGCGCAAACCCTTTGAGGCGTTTATATAATCCGGAATAAAACCTTACATTTTTATTATCTCTCCTTCTTACTGCTTTCATACGCTCGCTCATTATTTTTTGTAATATTGCATCTACACTATTTCCGATAGTTCCAATTACCGGTTGAAGTTCACCCCACCTGTCTTGGAGTTCATTTGCTAACGCTCGTGTAGAATCTACTTCTTGCTGCGCTCCTATTGCAAGCGAACGTGTAACTACCCAGAAATAATCATCCTGAGATGGCGGCGTGGGTAAGATAAAACAATTGAAACCAACTATTACAGCAAATGAATTGAGTTGGATAATGGTTGAGGCAAGTGTTTGGGGATAATTCTCTCCAACATAGTAAGGCGAGGCAGTATAGTTTAAGATTGAATCCCGACTTAAACTTTGACAATTAGCTTTGGGAGGGAAAATGATAGTTCCTATACTGAAATTAAAAACTAAAAACCAAATCCAAGTGTAAATTATTTTTTTCATGCCACCTCTCTTTTTTCAAGTAATTCAACATTATGATCTTCTTCGATAACAGAAAAACGAAAACGATAAATCCATTCAGTGACAGGAAATAAGATAGAACTAATAGCAAATATGAATATGCTTGTATAAATGACAAAATTTAATTGAGGAAAAAATAGACGATGATTCAAGGAATATTCAATTGGTAACATTTCTATTATTGTCAATACCAAAAGTAAAATTATATGTAGCAAGAAATTTACAAAGTTAGTTTTAAATGCGCTTTTTAGAATTTCAAAAAGACTATCTATTTTTCCTCCCATTCCCTTTGGGTCTAAATAAAATACCTCAATTAATTTTTTATATGAACCATCATCATCTGGACAAAGTGATAAAACCATTTCTTCATACGTTACTTTACTTCTATTACCATTTTTTTGTTGAACAAGATTATCTATTTTGCTAATAATCATTTGTTTACCAACATGCTCTTTCGGCTCATTCGATAGTTTACTTTTTATATTATTCAATTCCTCAATATGTGTTGTGTATTTTTTATCGTTGCTGATTATTTTTCGCCATTTGAAATAAAAAAAAATCGCACATTTGATTCTTAATAAAAACCAACTTATAAATATGAGAATTACTACACTCAATAATCCAAAAACGATACCAACAATAATATCAAGTTCTCTTTGATGAAAAATTATGCCGGATAAATAACCAAAAAGGAAAAAAGGAATGATAATTACAATCGCAAAATAAAAAAAAACAGTTTTCGGTTTTTTATGAAAAGTTTCATCGAATATATGTTCATTCAACATTGAATCCGTTTCTTTTATCAATCCGACGATGCAAAGTTAGCTGTAATATTTTTATTTTCATCTACCAATATTATATAGGGATTTTGTTCACCTTGAATATCACCGCCCCAATTTACAAAACGGTACCCTGAGGCTGCAATTGCTGTAAGTTGAACAAATGTTCCTGTAATGTAATTTGATTTATTTGGAGATTTTACAACATTTCCATTTTGAGCAGTAACATTGAGATTATATTCTACTTCCGTAGTTTTGTCTGGCAATCCAACACTTTCTGGGTAAATGTGTTCCTCTAAAATTGGACTGACCATAAATCCACCCATTAAAGCAAGAATGCCTGGTAGCCAATAAAGTGCTTCTTGCAACGCAGGTCTATCTTTAAGATAAATTACACGTTCTACCCCTTCTCCTGCCACAACAAATTCTAACAAAACAAGTGATGCAATAAAAATATAATCTATCCACACCCATATTTTATAATTTTTTATAGTTGCATTTAAAATGTTATAGCCCCTTTTCTTTTTTTCTTCTCCGTTTAGTGTACTATTCATTTGCAAAATACTCAATTGAGATTTCGTATCATCATCATCTGGTGGTAATGAATTTAATATAAATGCGATATTTAAGTCATTTATCAATTTATTTCTCGCTGTAATTAAATTATTTATTACAGTTTGAAGTTGAGTGTCCGAGGGATTATTATGGTCCTGTTTATTTTGATTTTCTCTTATTTTTTCATTGCAAACATTGATTTCATGTATTAAACTTTTATGATAATTTATAAAACGACTTCGATGAGCAGCATGTAGGTGCATTCTGCCTATTCCCAAACAAATAATAGTTGATATACACGCAAATACTACACCCGTTTGAGGGTCAAGTTTATCTGTCATACGTTCTCCACGATAATAACCAAAGGTTGCTAATACTAATAAAAAAAGAATTGTAAACAAATAATTTCCGGTTTTAATTGATTTCATAGTAATATTTAGTTTATGATGAATAAAAATTTTGCCTGAAGCAAAAATATCTTACAAAAAAATCTCTAGTTCTTTTCAACAACCTATCCTATATCTATTAAGATTAACTCTTAGGATATTAAAATAATTCTCGAATAATCTTCTTATTATATCAACAATTCTTGCTCCTTCCATTTGCAAATTTCCTCCCATATTTTTCACAACAGGTAGACTTTGTGGACTCACAATAGGCAAGCAAATTCCATAAATAATTACTGTAGAGTTTGGTGAAATAGTTGGTAGCAAATTATTCCTTTGATTACTCAAATAACCTATAAAGCGTCTTATTTCGTTACTATCGCATCTATTTTCAAAATCAAACAACCCTTCTTGAAGGGTACCGTTTACTTCCAAACCATCTGTTAGAAAATAATACGTATCAGCTTCTGGTATAGAGTTAAATATCCCTTTGATGCCTTCAAATATGCGTGAAATATTATTTCCATTGTTCCTTCCTAACAATTCATCTATTTTATTTCTTTCTACATTTATTCTCCTTAAAAAAATATTCAGACTTTCTCTATATGCTTCTCTGTTTTCTCTTATAAAACTTTCACAATCAAACGTAGACAACCTTTTACATATTGTGTCTGGTGTCGGTGGAGGAAAAAGAGTATACAATGGATACATGCAGAAATCCGGATCTAGATTATAAATATAAAAGGAATCCCTACCATCCGTCTGACTTAAAACTCTCATTATTTGGTCTAAATACATCCCACGCATTGGGTGAAAAGAAGTTGATAAATCTATGCCAAAAACTACTTTTCTACCAAATGCTGGGGATACAATTAACATTAAACTTAAAACGATGATGTATTTTCTCATCAAAAAATTTTCTTTCTGAATAATTTGTTATTGAAATATTTAAAACAAAAAAGGACGTAACCAAAATTGTTACATCCTACTTAGAGGTACTAGCATACCCGAATACAAAGACGCAACAAGGTTACGCCCATTGCTGGACGTAATCCTCGCCTATTCTTGTATTCTGAAAAGTGCTAGTTTTCTAAGTAGAACGCAGCGAAAAAACTACGTTGAATTTTTATTTTAGTTTGTTACATAAAAATCGTTTGTTCGTTAACTTGTTAGTTCGTTTAAAATTGTTGTTATGCTTTTCGCTCTCTTACGGAGCGTTTTACAATAGGGATACTTATTAGTCCTAAAACTACCACGAATAATAAAGAGCCGATGAAAATATATTCCATAGTTATTTGTCGTTTATGTTGTTAATGAATAAGCCGATTGCTATTGATACTATACTCGCCGAAATTCCGGTGATAGAAGTGCTTTGAGAAAAATTAGAAACAAAAATTGTAGCGATACTTCCGAGAAATCCTGCCTCGCCAATTCTTATCAAAATATTTGCAAATTTTTCGATTGTGCCTTTTGTAAGTTTCATTGTAAGGATTCAGAATTTCGCTTTCAAAATAAGATTTACAAAACGTTGTGAAAAAACTCTGTTTAAAATTCGTTAGTTGGTTTGTTCGTTAACTTGTTAGTTCGTTTAAAATCGTTTTATTTCTTCACGCCGCTTTTCGAGAAGAAGTATATTCACTTGCGTTCCTCTCTATGTTGCTTTCTTTTTCTTGTCGTGGAGGAGGAGAAATATACGTTCGTCCACTTTCTTTTTCTCGTTTTTTAATGTCGCGTACAATTGCTTCAATATCATAATTAAATTTTGCCGCGTGTTCTTCCCGGTATTTTCTTACTTCTTCTACAATGGGGTCAATCCATTCATCGAGTTGTGTGTTTTTCATAAAATTCTCCTAAAAGTTCTTCGGGTGTACAAATAATTGGTAATTCATAATTGTTTGCTGCTGCAATGTTTCTTAATGTTTTATAAATCTGCGCATTCGCAATATGCTTGCAGTTCCATGTTACAAGGTAATCCATTTGATGAACTGTTGCTATTGCAATATGTAAGGCATCTTCCGTTGCCTTTTTCGGTAAGTGTCCATTTCTAATAAACGATATTCCTAATTGAGTAATCTCGTCGTCAACTTTCAGTAGCGAAATCTTACTGAGAATCTCCATTCTTTTTTGTGCAGCTTTTTTGTCGCCTTTATTGGCTTCTTTTAGTACAAATTCTGAAACAAATACATCATAATCGGTTCTTCTTTTTTCCCACCAATCATTTGTAATTTGCTGATGAGCCGCAACAATTAAATCTCTGCTTGGTCGCGCGGTTAAATAACTGATTACTGTTGTTTCAATATATACCGATGGTTTCACATTGTGTATTTAATTGCGGGCAAAATATACGTTACTCATAATAGCAAAACAAAATTTTTCTTTCCAATCTAAAATGTAAAATCTAAAATCAAACTACGGCGTAATCCTATAAATCATTCTCGCAAACGAACTCTTATTCATCTAAATCAAAAACGATTCTCACATTTGTTTTTACTTTTTCAATTAATTCAACCGAAAGAGAGCCAATTTTTTTCATCAATCGCTCGAATTTGGTCAATCATTATGTCACTATTTTCTAAAAGCCCGGAGTTATCTTTCCCGATGTGAACACGCAAAATTTCACTTTCTTCTTTTACATTCGTAGTGAGCGGGCAAATGAGAGTCGAAGGATGAATACGATTTAAAAGATTTGTTTGAAGAATAAGAACGGGACGCACTTTTCCCGTTTCCGTTCCTACTCGTGGATTAAGGTCAGCGAGCCATATATCAAATTGACTAATTTTCATCAAGTAATTCAAACTCTTTCAATACTGCAAGCGATTCGTCTTGAATTAATTTCGATTCAATTGCAAGTTGCTTTGATAAAAGTTTTCTGCGCTGCGTTTTATTGTAATGGTCTAACGCTTCACTGATGTAATGTTCTTTAGTTTTCTTCAAAAGGGAAAGAACTTTTTCCGTTTCGTTATAAATAGAATCGTCTATCTTGAAAGAAAGTGTTTTCATACTATTGTTTTAAAATGTGGAATGAATATACTACTTGTGTCTTTTGTCTAAAACAAAATTATCGAATGGAGTGCTGGGGTATTTGCGTATTAGAGTCTTGAATTAGTTTCTCAATCACTCCACCACTCCATTATTCCAATCAAAAATCTTCAATCTAAAATCTAAAATTGAAAAGATTCTTCGCTTCGCTCAGAATGACAAGGTTTAATTACGGCGTAATCCTATAAATCATTCTAGCAAACGGAATGGTTTCACGCACGTGTTCGATTCCGCAAATCCACGCAACAGTTCGCTCGACACCAAGACCAAATCCGCTATGAGGAACGCTTCCATAACGGCGCAAATCCAAATACCAATCGAATGCTTCTTGCGGCAAATTGTGTTCTTTAATTCTTGCAAGCAATACTTCGTAATCGTCTTCGCGCTGACTTCCGCCGACAATTTCTCCGTAACCTTCCGGCGCAAGAATGTCCATTGCCAAAGCTTTTGTTGGATCGTTTGCATCACGTTTCATATAAAATGCTTTCACTGCCGATGGATAACGATGAACAATCAACGGTCTATCATAATCTTCAGAAATTGCAGTTTCATCCGGCGCGCCAAAATCATTTCCATATTCAAACGAAATATTTTTGCGTTTCAAAATTTCACACGCTTCATCATACGAAATTCGTGGAAATGGTTTTCTGATATTTTCAAGTTTGGAAATATTTCGTTCAATCGTTTTCAAATCTTCCATATTTTTTTTCAACACGGATTGCACGATGAATTCCAAAAAATCTTCCGCTAAATCCATATTGTCATTCAAATCATTAAACGCAACTTCCGGTTCGACCATCCAGAATTCCGTCAAGTGTCTTCGCGTTTTCGATTTCTCCGCACGAAACGTTGGACCAAACACATACACTTTTCCAAACGCCATTGCTCCTGCTTCACCATAGAGTTGTCCCGATTGCGTGAGATACGCTTTTCCCAAATCGAAATATTCCGTTTCAAATAATGTTGAAGTACCTTCGCAAGCGGCGGGAGTAAAAATCGGCGCATCGAATAAAATAAATCCATGCGAATCAAAATATTCTCGAATCGAATGAATGATAGTGTTGCGAATGCGAAGTATTGCGTGCTGTCTGCTTGAACGAACCCACAAATGTCTTCGGTCTGCGAGAAATTCTATTCCGTGTTCCTTCGGCGTAATCGGATATTCCTGCGCTACGGAAATTATTTTGCAATCAGAAAGTTCGAGTTCGTAACCACCCGGCGCTTTATCGCTTTGTTTTACAATGCCTTTTACTTTGAATGATGATTCTTGTGTCAGGGCATCGAATGAATTAAAAATTTCTTCGCTTAAATTATTTTTTACCATTACGCATTGGCAAATTCCCGTGCCATCACGCATAATGAGAAAGCGAATTTTTCCGCTTGAGCGTTTATTGTACAACCAACCTTGCAGTTCAACTTCTTGCCCAACAAGTTTTGATAAATCGGAAATGTAAGTTTTTGTCATAGAGAAGATTTTATTGAATTAAAATTGTTTCGATTTCGTTGAGAACATTTTTGAGTTCCGGATAATCACTTTCAATAACAGTTCCGTCTGAAAGATGTTTATGATGTGGAAATGTTTTGAGTTGAGGAAAATGCGGAGTATTATCGTAACGAAAAATCAGTTGCTCATTTTTGAAATAATGAAACGAATAAGTGTAACGTTCTATTGGTTCAAAATTGGAATTAACGTATTCACGAAAACTTAAAACAGAATTATCGAAAAATATCATTCTTGCTTTGAAGAATCCTTCGTGAAGTGTGCGAACATCTTCCATAGTTTCAACCGATGCAATGAATGGAGATGTCGAGAGTATGAATTGAAGTTTGGCAAAGTACTCGCTTACGAACAAACTTCTACATCCTCCAAATTAGCAACTTGTTCTTTGATGCTCAAATACATTTGATATTCTCCCGCCCAATCAACAACATCATCGGAATCATCCGTTGCACCAGATTGATATTGCTGGAAAAAATCTTCTGACGAAAGTTGATGTTTGTTTTCAAAAAAAGAAAGTTGCTCTCTTGTTTTTTTCAGCGAAAGTTTCAAGACTTCGCGCTCGCGTTGCAATGCGTGCTCGAGAAGTGTGTTCACATTTTCTTTTTTGTGTTTGTCTATTGTCGAAATAGAAATTTGTGTCATAGAAGTATCGAAAAAAACGTTGAAAATATAGGAAAAAGGAAAGTATAAAGGTAAGAACGCTCGCGAAAATCATTCTCATCCGGAGATAATGAAAAAGAGTGATGATAGCGCATCACTCTTTCTCTTTTGTGGACAGGGGCAGAATTGAACTGCCGACACACGGCTTTTCAGGCCGTTGCTCTACCGACTGAGCTACCTGTCCGTTTACATTGAAATGCGGAGAAAATATAGCAAAAATGATTTACGCACACAAAATAAAAAAGCCCCACCGAAGCGGGGCTAAAGGTTCATAAAATGTAACCTCTGAAATAGTATTTATTCGTGTGAGAATTTGATACAACGTCAATATTTTTTAAACACAAAGAATTCAAAGGAATTGCACAAAGTACACAAAGAATAATGAAATCAGCGCTTTGAGAACTTTGTGCCTTCTTTGTGAACTCTATGTTTATATTTTCAAGCGAACATTTAAAGATTGTTGACGGGCGAATAGCGACTTTTTTCAGAGGTTTCTTATAATTACAAAAAATGACGCTAACATTGTTTTCGTTGAGGCAGCGGCGTGCAATGTGTTAGGTACCGCAGCCATCTGATAAAGTTTGTTATTCAAATACACGTGTACTACAAAATTGCACGCGGAACAATTTCACAAAACAAGTGTCAATACCTCTCCCCCACCGGCAATATTGTGCAGATAAAGAATGCGCGAACCTGAAGTGTATTATTCATCACTTCATCATAATACTTGTTTGTAATATATTACTCCCGTCCGAAGCAGCAGACCGCGCCGCTTCGTCGGGAATGAAGGATTATGCGGAAGCGCAAAGGAATGCTTACCCCACGATACTTTCAATTTCACCCAAAAACGTATCCTTTTTGTTCAAACGGGGATACGTGAACACAAAATATACTTTCCCTGCGCTCATCAGGGTATCCCCTCAAGTATTCAGGGGCTCCCCGCACGTGTTCAGGGGTTCCCCCCGTTACTTCAGGGGCTCTCCTCATATCTGAGGGATTCCCCGCAAACGCTCAGGGATTCCCCTCCTTGCTTCAGGGGCTATCTGGGTATGCGAAGGGTTACCCGCTTTGCGTCAGGGGATCCCCGCATGCGCAGAGGGACTCCCCGCGAGAGTTCAGGGGAAAGAAAATTTATATGATGGAATCCCTTTTTGAGCAAGGCGGATTCCCCGGACATACGAACGATTACGTTCTCCCGAAGGAAGATGGCGCGGAAGGCAGCATCGGATATAATCAAATTATATTACAAACCTAAAACTTAACTGAAAGGAACTTTTATGTATATAAAAGATTATCTCCCGAAAGGAGATGCGCAAACGATATATTGGGTAAATAACTTTATCCTAAAAGTACGTGACCTTGGACCAGCGCTTGGCGTTTCCGACGAAGAGCGAACACGGTTAGAAGATTACGTTCAAGATGTCAACAACAAACTGAATTCGGTGCAACAGACGAAGCAAACGTATCAATCGTTTGTTGAATCGAAAAATGCAGCGATGGATTTAATGCGGCAACTGATACGAAAAATGGTGAATAAACTAAAACTCCACGATAACTATACTATTGCGGACGGCGAGAACCTGGGGATTATCCCTCCATCGAATGCAGGAATCCCCGGCGGTATGGATAATGCGCGGCCGGACTTTGAAGCAACCGTGTTGGGCGATATGATTCGCCTGGACTGGATGAAACGCGAATTTGATGGCGTAGTGATTGAAAGCAAACGCGGCGCGGAAATTTCGTGGACGCGGATGGATAAAGACTTCCGTTCTCCGTTTGAAGATACGAGAAAAAATACTGTTATGGCTGTACCCGAAACGCGGTGGTATCGTATGCGGTATTTAATAGGCGAAAAAGAAGTCGGGCAATGGTCAGACGAAGTAAAAATCGTTTGCTCGCTTGATTCGGTAACGTAGAATATGTTCCTCTGTGAATTCATTGTCATCCCCGGAGGAATGGGTATGTAGGACAAGAATCTTTCTTGTCCGCTGATATTTTGGACAACTTGGAAAGTTGTCTTACCAGTAGGACAAGAATCCTTCTTGTCCGCTGATATTTTGGACAACTTGGAAAGTTGTCTTACTTGTAGGACAAGAATCTATCTTGTCCGCTGATATTTTGGACAACTTAGAAAGTTGTCTTACTTGTAGGACAAGAATCTTTCTTGTCCGCTCGCTCTCACGCCGACACTGAAAAAAAGTTGTTGGAAATTCCGGTGATTGATATTTCCCTTAATGATGAACTTCATCCGCTGATGGTTGGAATGCAGCAAACCACAACGTGAAACAGCGATTAGCAATCAGCAATTAGCAATCTGTGAAACCTATTCTTTTCAGCAAACCACTACGCGAAGGGCTCCGTTTTCTAAACCTTGAAGGTTTTCAATGAACATTCGGTATTCTCCATTATTCATTCTATAAATAGTTCGGTTTTGTTTCGTAGGGAATTGTATCTTCTCTTCCTGCTTGTTGAAACCCGCGCAAACGCAATGCGCAACTATCGCACACGCCGCATGCGTTCTCTTCGCTGGTGTAGCAACTCCAAGTAAGATGCAGAGGGGCGTTGAGTTCAATTCCTTTCCCAACAATTTCAGATTTTTTACAATCAATAATCGGCGTAATGATGCGCAGGTGCGTCGTTGGTTTTGTTCCCGTTTCGATGGCGCGATTGAACGCATCGTAAAATTCTTTTCGGCAATCGGGATACCCGGAAGAATCTTCTTCCACTGCGCCAATGAAAATTTTTGTTGCACCGATAATTTCCCCCCAACTAACGGCAACGGAAAGAAAGTTTGCATTGCGGAACGGTACATACGATAGCGGGATTTCTTTTCGGTGAAAATCGGCGTTGGCTATTGCAATGCGTTCATCGGTTAATGCAGAACCTCCGATGCGTTTCAAGTACTGAATATCAACGACAAGACGGCGTTTTACATTGTAATAATCGGCAATATCGGTGAATGCTTTCCGTTCGCGTCGCTTTGTTCGTTGTCCGTAATGCAAGTGCAAAAAAGCAAGTTCGTATTCAAGATGTGCGATGGCGGCGGTAACGCAACTATCCATTCCTCCGCTCACAAGAACGATGGCAAGAGGTTTTGGTGTGTGGATAGTGGAGAGTGGAGAGTGGAGAGTGGATAGTGGATGGTTCATAGGTTATTATTCATTATTCATTATTCCATTACAATCAATTCCTTCATTCTATCAATGCGAAAGGTGCGTTCTGCGTTTGCTCGATGGCAGAATCCGATAAGAAATTGCTCTTCAAATTTCTGAGGCGTTACGATGCGTTCCGCCGTTATTCCCGAATATCCCGAAGAATAAACGAAGGATAATTTTTTATTCCGTTGTAATGCGGATTGAATGAGAACAGAAATTTCCATAGGTACAAGAGAGCGTTCCTGCTGATGTATCAAATCAGCAACAGTTGTGCCGCCGTTTGCTTTGAGCATCGCGCAAAGAGAAGTTAAAATTTGCGCTGTTACAATGGTATCTTCCAACGCGCGATGTTGTACGGGAAAAGGGATATTCAACGCTTGCGCGACATTTTCGAGTTTGTATCGTTTGGTATTCGAAATCATTCTTCTTGCCAGCGGAAGAACATCGACGATGGCACGATAATTGGCTTGAACATTACACAGACGAAATTCCATTTTCAAGAAACCGACGTCGAACGGAGCATTGTATGCGGCGAGAAATGTTCCGTTCATCATCGAAAGAAGTTTATCGGTAATTTCTGAAAACATCGGAGCTGATTCGAGCATAGCGGCGGAAATTCCGTGTACGCGATTTGCTCCGTATGAAATCGGCGCATCGCTTTTCAGGAACGTAGAAAACGATTCAATAACTGCGCCGCCGATGAGTTTGACGGCGCCGATTTCAACAATGCGCCCGCCGTTTGCAGAAGAAAATCCGGTAGTTTCAACATCAACGACAAAAAATTCTGCATCGTTCAGAGGCGTTGCGAAAACCGAATTGCGTTCTTCGCGTTGCATTATCCTTGCTCGGAAAGAAAATCGTTCCAGCGACGAAATAATTCGCACGTTGCATACACATCGCCGATGCAGTATTCCGCAATTTCGCGGAAACGTTTTTGTTCGAAGAGCGGCGGCAATTCGAGACCTGTTATTCCTTTTTCTTTTGGACTTGTAATCCCGAAACTTTTGCAAATAAAATCAAGACTCATTCTTTTTTGCGCGCCGTAGAATGTGAGTTGCTCTAATAAATCGCAGTGTTTATCGGTATCGTAGCGATACGGCATTAAATTTCGTGTGGGACGAATGTTCAGCATTGCAGAACGCAACAGCAAAAAGGGACAATCAAAACTGCGTCCGTTGAATGTGATGATTTGGTCGAAATGTTTGATGTCGTTCCAAAAATGATGCAGGATATCGTTTTCGTTCAGCACGGAACAAAATTCGATGCGTTCGTCTTCGCTGCGAAATGTTTCTTTCTGTTCTGCAATGAATATCACTTTTCCTCGATTGGTTTCGGGGTTCACCATTCCGACTGCGATGATTTGCGCAGTAAGGGGATTCAATGCGAGTTCCTGAATTTTTGCTGTACGTTCTTCTTCCGTTTTGCAAAACTTAAAAAGATATTCTCGTTGTTTTTCGTCGAACACATCAAGAGAATATCGAAGCGTTTCAATGTCGAAGACGATGGATGCCATATTACATTGAGGTCATTCTGTAACTTTTTAATTCGCGGTACGTTTCTTTGGCGGTTGCGGATAGCACAGTGTAAATCGGAATAAATAATATCGTGCCTAACACTCCCATCAATTCTTGTCCAAGTGCGACGAGCAACAATATCATTAATGGAGGAATACTCAGTAACGTTTTGTAAATAATTTGCCGAATCACCCATCCATCTAACATTCGCACGATGCCGAAAATAATGAGTGGAACAATTGCTTGTTTGATGGAACCGTATTGAACAACAGCGACCAAGACAGGAAGAACCGCGCCTAATGCAGGACCAACAAGCGGAACGATATTGAACACGGCAATCAGTAATCCGAGAATCAACGAATAATCCAAACCGATAGCAAGAAAACCGATGGTGCAGAGTATTCCGACTGCGGCAGAATCAAGCACAATGCCGCGGATATAATTGGAAAGTTGTTTTTCCACACGATAGAAAAAATTGAGCGTCATCTCGAAATATTTATTGGGAACGAGCGATGCAAATTTTTTTTGAACGGAATGATAATCTTTGATACCGAAAAACACAAACAACGGAATAAATCCGAATGCGGAAAGCGTTGATACGCTTTCAACAATCTGGCGACGAAATTGCGCAACACTTTTCAGAAGGAACGTATCAATTTTTCCTTTCATTTCAACGGTGTTGATTTCATATTTTGGAGCGAATTGGTGAATCAATGAAACGATTTCTTGCAATTTTTCTTCGAGAGAAATTTTTTGAAACTTCACGACTAAATTTTCGACCTGTTGCATAAATAGCGGAAGCACGGCGAAATAAAATATCAATGCAACAACACTTATACAAGCGTACACTGCGAGCGTTGCCATAAAACGATTGAGTCCTTTGTTTTCAAAAAAATCTACTGCGGGATACAGCACTAACGTGAATGCTATGGAAAACACAACCACTAAAAACACTTCGTTAAATTGTGAAAACAGAAGAAGCGGAAGAGCAATCGCAAGCACGACTACTGTTGTTTTAGCCGCTGCAAATTGAAAGATGGAAAATTTTTTTTCGGAAGTTTTTTTTGAGGAAATCATTTCGCTTCGTTCTGTTATACGCTGGTGATTTGATAACTTGTCAATCCCCACGATGTTTCGCGCGCGGTCAAAGCGAGCGTAATATAAATGGGAACGACCAAGATAATTCCTGTAACTCCCATTATTGCTCCCGCAAGTAGTATTAACAAGAGAACAAGCAGAGGATGAATATCAATGATTTCTTCGTATAATTTTTTCTTGATGTAACGCATATCTACGTACAGCACAAAGGCGTTGATGAAAAAAATCGTAGGAATGATAAATTGCAAATTTCCTTTTTGCGTAACAGAAATAACGAGTGCAGGAAGCACTCCCAGCACTGCGCCGACAAGCGGAATAATATTAAACATTCCCACAAATATTCCCAGAACAAAGGCAAAATTCAAACCGAGCAGATGGTATAATCCCATAGAAAGCAGCGCAACGAGAAAAAACTCGATGACGAGCCCGCGAATATATTGCCCAATCAATACTTCAAGACGCCGATGAAGATTGAGCGACATTTCAAAATATTTATTCGGAACAGAATGAATCAAAAATTTTATCATCTTGTGATAATCCCGCAGGAAGAAAAACGTAACCATCGGAACAATCGCAATAGACCCGATAAGTGTTTTGAAATTGTTGAGCGCTCCCAAAATTTTGTCGAGAAGAAAAAACAAAAATGAATCAACGAGTGAAGAAATATCGGATTCGTTGAGAAACGATAATTTTTGTTTGAGTTGCTGTTCAAACACTATTAGTTTTTCCTTAAAAAGATTGTGGCGTGAAACGATTTCGTCGTTCGATGAAAGTTCTCTGCGAGTTTCGTTCGAGGTAAATCGAAATCCGCTGCGCAAAATTCCTTTTTCAATTATTCCATTTCCGTTTTTTACCAGAATACTATCGCCGACTTTCACAATAATTTGCACATCAAACACCGACCAACTGAGTAACTCTCTGTTTCCATATTCAATGATACTTGTTGTCGTATCTTGCTTTTGTAAAACCCCTTCAAAAATTTTTTTGGAATGGAGTTGGACATAGACACTATCGCCGATTGCTGGACGGTCAACGCCGAATGATTTTCCCATCTTTTCAAATTGCTCTACTGAAATTTTATATGAGAAAAAAACTATTGCTCCCGTGATCAGGATAATGACGATGAATGTCAATGAAATCGCAAGCGGACGTTTCATTCCCCGATTTTCAAAATTATCAACGATGGGAATCATAATCATCGTTAATGCAAACGACACCGCAATCAATGCAAAAAATTCACGGAACATCATCAATGAAAACATCGGAATCGCAATACCAAGAACCACAAGCATCACTTTCCCGTTCTTAGTGGTGAACAGCCATTCAATCATTGTTCTGTGTTTGTTGAAGGCGCTTCCGAAAGAGATACTGGCGTATTGAAAATTTTTGCCGCCACATTCTTGCAGATAGAAAACGAAAACCCTCGATTATGTAAGTACTGAAACATCGTTCTCTGCTCTTTGAGCATATCTTCTGCTGAAAGCGGTGAAACATTGTGAAACTTTCGTTCAGCAAGTTTCCATGCTTGTTCAAATTCTTCTTCGTCTGAAATCGTTTGCAATGCCCGTTGAATGAACTCTTTTGAAATTTTTTTCTTGAACAACTGCTTCTGCAAGAATTTCTTTCCGACTTTTCTGAACTGAAATTTTTCTTTCACAAATTGTGAAGCATAATTCTCATCGTTGAGTAAATTATTTTTTCTTAAATGAAAGACAACTTTTTTAATCGTATAAAAGGAAATTTTTTTGGCGCGCAATTTTTTTGCTACTTCATATTCCGTTCTCATCGAACGCGAAAGAAACTTCAGCGCTTCGTTGTACGCATTTTTGTAATCGTTATCGCTGTTTATTTTCGCAAGGTCCGTATGCGAAATTTCATCTCCCGTGCGTAATCCCCATTGTGTCAGCGCATCAATCGCAACCGTGCAAAGCAGTGCGGCATCCGAATAAATTTCATATCCGTCTCTGTTTTCCATTTTTTTTATATCCGTAATAATCATACCGTCATTCAATAAATATTGTATTATTTGACCGAACTTTTTTTCACGTTTCCCGCAACTTCCGATTTTGCCGATGAAGATTGTTCGGTTTCGTTTGTTTGCAGTTCACCAACGCCAAGTTTTTTTCGCACTTCCGTATTTATTTCATTCGCAAGTTTTTCATTTTCCTGTAAATATTTTTTTACGGCATCGCGTCCTTGACCGATACGGTTTTCTTTGTAACTGAACCACGAACCGGATTTCTGAATAACTTCCTTATTGACCGCTGTATCTATCATATCGCCAAGTTTGGAAATTCCTTCGTTGTATAAAATTTCAAATTCCGCTTCTTTGAACGGAGGAGCAACTTTATTTTTTACCACTTTTACTTTGACACGATTACCAATAACATTCGTGCCATCTTTTATCGCTTCGATTCTTCGAACGTCGAGACGAACAGACGCATAAAACTTCAACGCATTTCCTCCGGTTGTTGTTTCCGGATTTCCGAACATTACGCCGATTTTTTGCCGCAACTGATTGGTAAAAATAACCAACGTTTTGGATTTCGAAATTGCGGCAGTTAACTTACGCAACGCTTGCGACATTAATCGCGCTTGCACTCCCATCGTCGGGTCTCCCATTTCTCCTTCAATTTCCGCACGTGGAGTAAGCGCAGCAACAGAATCAATAACAATGACGTCAATGGCGCCGCTACGAACAAGTGTTTCAACAATTTCCAACGCTTGTTCGCCATATTCCGGTTGTGAAAGCAATAAACTATTGATATCAACGCCCAAACGTCGCGCGTACATAATGTCGAGTGCGTGTTCCGTATCAACAAAGGCAACAATGCCGCTTTGTTTCTGCGCTTCGGCAATCACGTGCAAACAAATTGTCGTTTTTCCCGATGCTTCGGGACCAAAAACTTCGACAACTCTTCCGCGCGGCAATCCTCCGATTCCTAATGCTGTATCGAGCGAAATGGAGCCGGTGGAAATGGATTCAAGTTTCGCAATCGGTCCTGAACCGATGCGCATAATCGAACCTTTGCCGTGTTGTTTTTCTATTTGGTCAATTGCTATTTGCAACGCTTGTGAGCGCGAATCTTTTGGTTGTTCTGCGGGCATTTTATCTCCGTTATTTTTTTTTATACTGAATATGGAAAAATACAATCTGAAATGAAACGAACATTGTTATCGTACACGTTTTGGGGAAAAGCGCACCAACAATTCATCGACGACAGAATGCACTTCATCTATGCTCATGGGTTTTGTTACATAATCATCTGCGCCTAATCGTTTTGCAACATTACGCGCATCAAAATCATCAAAGTTCGACATAAAGACAAAGGGAACGCGATTCACTTTCGGAATTTCTTTTGCTTTCAGGAATACATCGTAACCGTTCATAATCGGCATCCGCACATCGCACAAAATCAAATCGGGTTTTCGTTTTTTGGAAAGTTGCGCAAGCGCTTCTTCTCCTGTTTCTGCGGTAACAATTTTTAATTGCATTTCCTGAAGAATGCTTTGCATTGTTTTTAACCACGTTGGCTCATCATCTATGAGAAGAATGGTTTTCTTTTCTATTTTTTTCATCGTTATTTTTTAAAAAGGGGAAATGATTGTAAGAGCGAATACTCCGAACCATTGCGTTTCAGCACGCTTTTGATAAAAAGTATTTCATTCACTGTTGCAATTTGCGGGCTAAAAGTAAGGTTTTCCATTGATTGAAGCAAATCAAAAATATGCTGCGGCGATTTTATTCTTCCTAAGGTTATGTGAGGAAAAAATTTTCTTTTTTCAATCGCGATACCGAAGGGAAGCAGCGAAGCATCGAGGTCGCGTTTTATTGCTCGCAATACGCCGCCGTTCTCTTCGCAACCAATCCATACAACACGCGGTTCGTTCCAGTTCGGAAAACATCCAAGTTCGGAATACGTTACGTTAAACGACGAATATTTTTTTACGACGTTTGCTATTGCCATTTCCAGCGATGCGAGCGATTGTTCTGCAACGTCGCCAAGAAATGATACGGTAACGTGCATTTTTTCTTTCGCTTCCCATCGAACATCAGCGTTGGTGTTTTTCAATATTGTTTGCAGCGACATAATTTTTTCTTTCACCATTTCCGGCGTATCGAATGCGACAAACGTACGTATCATTTTCTGAGCGATATGTTGAAAAGTTTTCTTCGTAAGAATTCTAACGCCGCAAGTGATGCGCGTTCTTTAACTTCATTTCTTCCTTCGCCGAAAAAATACTGCGCCGCAAATGTTTCTTCATCATCGGAGTAACCAATCCAAACAAGCCCCACTGGTTTTTCTTTACTTCCTCCTGTTGGTCCCGCAATTCCTGTGCTCGAAATTCCAATCGAAGCGTTGGAAATTTTGCGTACTCCTTTCGCCATCGCTTCTGCAACTTCTTTGCTTACCGCGCCAAATATTTCGATGAGATTCGTATCTACGTTCAGCAATTGAGTTTTTGAAATATTACTGTATGCGACGATTCCACATTCGAAACATTCCGAACTGCCGGAAACATTTGTCAGTTTCTCGCATATTCTGCCGCCGGTACACGATTCTGCAACGGCAATTGTTTGATGTTGCATTTTCAAAATTTGTATCACAATTTCTTCCAGTTCTTCGTTTTCTGTTCCGTAAATATAATCGCCGACTTTTTCGCGAATATTTTTTTCTACACATTGAATTTGTTCTTGTGCTTTTTCTCTTGCCGTATCAACGACGGAAATTCGCAACTTGACCGCAAATATACTCGGAAGAAATGCAAGCGTTGTTTGCCGATGTCCGCCAAACAAATCCGAAACATTGCCAATGCGTTCCGCAAGATGCGCTTCTGCAATTCCTATTGTTCGAAGTGTTTTATGCAAGAGAACCTGCGCTCTATTTTTTTTTTGCAGAAACGGAACAATAAATCGCTGCATCATTTCTTTCATTTCGCGCGGAACGCCGGGCACTGCAAAAAAATATTTTCCGTTGCGTTCAAATTGTAATCCGGGAGCAGTGCCGCAATTATTCTGCAGCACAATTGCGTTGTGGGGTACGAACGATTGCTCGAACATCATTTCATTCCATCGCACTTTTCTGTTTGCTACAATACGTTTTACGTTTTGTAACGCTTCTTCATTCACAACGAATGTTGCGTTGAAAAACGTGCAGAGAATTTTTTTCGTAATATCATCGTGCGTAGGTCCAAGACCACCGGTTACCACAACAACATCAGAATTTTTTTCCGCAGATTCGAATGCGGATGCTATTTCGTTTTCGCTGTCGCCAACGGTAACCATTTGTTGAATGATGATTCCTGTGTTGTTTAACTGTTCCGCAATATACGCTTGATTTGTATTGATTACTTGACCAATTAACAATTCATCACCGATAGTAATAATCGTTGCTTTCATCGCACAAAGTAAATGATTATCTGTAACAGAATATTTGCGTAAATCCCTGCCGCAACGTCATCGAGCATTATTCCCCAACCATCGCGCAAACGTTCAAGCGAACGAGCGGGAAACGGCTTTAGAATATCAAACAACCGAAACAGAAAAAACGATGCGCAATAAATCCAGAATTCTTTCGGTAGAAATGCGCACGAAATCCACATTCCAACGACTTCATCAATGACAACAATAGAAGGGTCGCTATCGTTGATGGCTCGTGAAACAATCGTTGATGCAGATATTCCTGCAACAAAGAAAACAAGTATTGCAACAACTTGAAAAATTTCTTTTTCAAACAAAGGAACGAACCAAAAAAGGAGAATCCCGAAGAATGAACCAACAGTACCGGAAGCGAATGGAGCATATCCGCTGTAACACGCGGTTGCAACAAACGTTGAAACGGAATGAACGATATGAGTTTTCATTTCTCGGATAAAAAAAGTTCGCGAAGGATTTTCCAGTTTTCATAAATATACACTACGCCTGTCCACGTCGTAGCAATCGTAACGACAAGCATCATTCCGAAGAGCACTTGCGGATGGAGCAAATTTTCTATTTCGTTGCGGAACGATTGATGAAGGGAAGGAATATATTTTCCAACATACAGCAATAACGTATAATACACAGCGATATATAATCCGAATGTTTTTGTTTTCGCCGAAAGCGAAGTGATAACGGGCTTTCCTTTGTATTCCGCATAACTTCGTAACAACGTAATAATAAAATCGCGTGTAACAATAAGCCACACAAACCACGCATCAATTAACTGAAGCGAAACGAACGCGAACAATGCAAACGTAATGAGAATTTTATCTGCAAGCGGGTCAATAAATTTTCCCCAGCGCGAACTGTATCCGTATCTTCGTGCAATAAATCCGTCGTACCAATCCGTAATCGCTGCAACAAAAAACACAAGAAGCGAATACTGTTTCAGCGCAACGGATTCACTTAAAAACATTGCGTAGAAAATCGGTGAAAGTATAATTCGTAAATATGTGAGTTGGTCGGGAAGAGACACGCGTTTTCGTTTTATTCCTGTCAATAATCAACATAGAAATTTTTGCGAGTGAATTTACGAGAAAATGAAACGACAAAAAAAACGAATCGAGAAAAATGAGAAAGGTTTTTCGCTCGAAGGAACGATGCGAAAGTCTGACAAACTCCAATCGCAAATTTCCCGCGCGTACTTTTCGATGAAAGAGCAATTCTTTGAACGGATATAAAAGCCGTATCTCCATCGCAATAAAATGTGCGGGAAGATAGGAACAATATGAACAAACAAAAAAGCGACTTCGTTGTATCGAAATCGCTTTACTTTTTCTTTGTGTTCCTTCGCGTTTCCTTTGCGAACTTAGCGGTAAAAAATAAACCGCAAAGGTTTTCGCTCCACTCGATTGAGAATAAACCTCGAAGGTTTTAAAAACTCAACGAGTCATAGACCTTCGAGGTTTTGATTAGTTACTTCATCAACAAAAGTTTCTTCGTTTCACTGTAACGCAACGAGCCTCGTTGCGTTACATCAATACGATAGAAATACACACCGCTCGAAAGTGAACTTGCATCAAACTGAACTTCGTGCGTTCCTTCTTCCATCGCTTCATTGTTCAAGAGTGTTGCAACTTTTCTGCCAAGAACATCATATACTTTCAATGTCACCAATCCGAAATCCGCAATCTGAAATCTCAAATTTGTTGTTGGATTAAACGGATTCGGATAATTTTGTTCCAGCGAAAATTCATTTGCAATTTCATTTTCATCTACACCAAGTGTTCCTGTAATTCTAAACCGAACAGTATTGGAAACAGAAACCGTATCGCTTCCGTTTTTTGATTTCACGATAACTTGCGGCAAATATAAAACATTGCTTGTGAGAAGTTGCGGACGAATGCGAAATATTACATTCACCGACGAATCGGGAATCAAGACAATTTGTGAATGAGAAATTGAAATCGCCGATTCGGGAACAACGTTTCGGTAATTCAGTACAAACGAAATCGTATCGGTAACGAAACTTGTATTCGTAACGGTAATTGTTGTTTCGCGCTCGACGGTATTTATATCAATATTCGGAAAACTTATGGGAGATGGAAATACATTGATAGTCGGCTGATGACTTTCAAACTTCAAAACTTCATCGAGTAACGCAATCCAAATCGGGTCCGGATTTCCTTGTTGATTCGTCAGTAAAACAATAACGACACTATCCTGCGGATTATAAAACATATTGGAAATATATCCGAGTGTTCCGCCGTTATGTCCCCAAAGTTCTTTCCCAAGCGCAGTAATTCGGTACACACCTAAACCATATCCTGATGTCGGATGAAACGTAAGCATTTTTTGCATCGAAGTTTGATTCAGCATTTGCCCGCTGAACAACGCTTTTCCCCAATGCGATAAATCTTCCGCCGTGGAAAATATCGCTCCTGCGCTGTATGCCATACTGTAAAATGCAGTACGCGGATTTGAAGCAAAATAATCATCGAGATTTCCATCTCCGTTGACGTCTGCCCATTCGTGCGCAATATCTCCCGCAAGAGAATCCTCAATCGCAAAGAACGTGTTGTTCATATTCAGCGGAGAAAAAATGCGCGAATGAAGTTGCGTGGAATAATTTGTTCCCCGTAAATGATTCGTAATCATTCCAAGCAAAAGGTAATTTGTGTTGGAATAACTCCATCCGTTGCCGGGAGAAAAAAGCGGAGCGCCGACAAACGTTGAACAGATTTCCGATGCAGACCAATAACGATATGGCTCAGCAAACACTGCATTTATTGCGGCGGGACCATCGTTAATATAATCAAACACTCCGCTCGTCATTTGTAAACAATGATGAATACGGACAAAGTCGTCGTCAATATTGGGAAAATGGGGAAGAAATTTATGCAGCGAATCTTCAATCGAAAGTAATCCCTCTTCTTCCAATTTCAAAATCATCGCGGCGCAAAACGATTTGGAAATACTTCCGATACCGAATAAATGAGAAATAGAAATACTATCGTCAGTTACGGGATCGGATAAACCGCTCGCGCCAAGCCATTCTCCTTGTCCCGGAATAATAATTGCTGCCGATGCACCAATCGTATTATTGGAAATCCGTTTCGCATCTAAAACATTTTTCAATCTCCGGGCAAGTATGGAATCAAACGTAGCGGAATACGATACACGCTTTGTGCTTGTAGATTTTGATTGCGCACTTCGCTGAATGTTTGAAGGTTGTATTTGTTTCCATTCTTTGGGAAATTTGAAGTTGTCGTAGTGAGGAATTTGCGTGTTGTTTTCTTGGGAGAAAAGTGTTGTACAAGAAAACAAAAATGTTAAGCAGAAAAATATTTTGTTCATAAACAAAGAAATTTTATTGTGGATAATTGCAATGTTAGACCCGCATATCCTATCAATTTACTTCAGCATAAAGAATTTTACTTGATTCAAAGTTCGGTCGTGTTTCACAAGTGTTGTTACATCTCAAAAGTAACGTCACCCCGAACTCGTTTCGGGGTCTTGTTTTTCTCAATAGAATCAATAAGATGCTGAAACAAGTTCAGCATGACGAATTCGAAATTTTTTCTTGATTACCAACACTTGTGAAACATTACCCAAAATTCAAGCGTTAACCGATTCTGAACTTTACCGCACACCTCCCATCATTTTTTTTATTTTCGGAGTAAGAATCGCTAATGTGCCCGATGCAATAAGAAGTCCTACAGAAATACTCCCATACAGAATCATCAAACGTTCCGGGTTTTCTGCAATAAAAAATCCGCCGAAATATCCTGCAAGTTTATTTCCCGCTGCCGAAGCAAGAAACCACACTCCCATCATTATTCCTACTAACTTTGCCGGCGCAAGTTTGGTTACGGTACTTAATCCTACGGGACTTAAACACATCTCCCCTACTACTTCTAAAAAGTACAAACCCACAAACCAGAGCGGTGAAATTTTTCCTTCCACTGTTAATGCCGCCGCAGGTACAATCAATGCATACGCTAAACCTATCATCAGCAGCCCAATGGAAAATTTTGCCGGACTTGACGGTTGTTTTTCTCCCATTTGCACCCACAATTTCGAAAATATCGGCGCTAACAGTATCACAAAAAATGCCGTTAGCGATTGTAACCAACTCGAAGGAAATGACCAATCGAAGATTTTTGTTTCGACAAGTTTTAATGCAAAGAGATTAAGACTTGCGCCTTTCTGTTCAAACGCAGACCAAAACAAGGCAGTGAATAAAAAGAAAATGAATACAACACCGACGCGCTTCCACTCTTCCGAAGTCAACGGCTCTTTCGAAACTTCTTTTTTCCCGGATTGCGTTTGAGTCTTTTTTTCCTCAGCAGAAATCAAATGATGTCGTTGCAATACAAATATTATTAATCCTAAAATCATTCCCACTCCCGCCGCACCAAAACCGAAATGCCAACTCATGGCTGGATTGATTCCCCACGATGATAAAAGCAATTTGAAACTCTCCGACTGCACAAGATATCCGCATACAAGTGGAGCAAGCACCGCGCCAACATTTATTCCCATATAGAAAATTGAAAAACCGCTATCGCGTCTCGTATCAGATTTTTCGTACAAACTTCCCACCATTGTGCTGATGTTCGGTTTCAGTAATCCGGTACCCAGCGAAATCAAAACTAATCCGGTATAAAAAAACAACGGCTCGTGAAAGACCATCGAAAAATGTCCGAGTGCAATAATTATTCCGCCGATGATAACTGCGAGTCTTGCGCCAAGAAATTTATCGGCAATAAATCCTCCGGGTAAACTTGTAAAGTAAACCGACATCGTGTATGTTCCGTATAACGATGTTGCAGTTACCGTATCGAAACCGAGTCCTCCATTTGCAATCGGAGTTACCATAAAGAGAACTAAAATTGCGCGCATTCCGTAATAACTGAATCGCTCCCAAAGTTCCGTTAAAAAAAGTGTGTATAATCCTCGCGGGTGAGTCATGAGTTCTTTGTAAATATGTAAACTATTTGGAAATTTTAGCGTTGAAAATACAAGAAACAATGTTTTAAAACAAAAAAGTCCGACTTGTGAATCGGACTTTTTATAACTTCGGAATAAAACTATTTCATCAGTAAGAGTTTTTTTGTTTCACTGTAGCGCAAGATTCCATCTTGCGAAACACTTAGCAGAGAAAAAATTCACTGTAGCGCAAGATTCCATCTTGCGAAACACTGAGCAAAGAAAAAATTCCCTCGATAGAGTTGAGGGCATTTTAAAACGAATCCAGAATCCCTCGTGAGGCGATAGCAATTCGTTCCCGAATTTTTTTGATTTTTTTCTTGCTTTTTCAATTTTTCTTCTTTATCTTATGCCGAAATTTATGAACGTAGAAACGAACCATACTCCGGGTTTTTATAAAACCGTACGTAGCGAGATGCGATTGAGAAACTACAATTACAAAACAATCAAGCGTTACCTCAGTTGCCTGCGGTTGTTTGTTACTGCGGATAAACGCATGTTCTATTGCGTACTTACACTAGTTAGTGGCAAGGTAGAACAAACAGGACAATGAAGTGAGAAGTTGGACGATAATAAAAATAGTAAATGACAATAAATTTTATAAAAGAACTACAAATATTTATTAATTAAATCTTGAAAATTATGGAAAACAAATCTCTTACAAAATCAATTATTTTAAGCTTTTCGCTATCGTTTGGACTTTTTTTATTAGGCTTTTATATTTTTAAAGGGCTCAAAACATTTAGTGACAAAGACCGTGTAGTTACTGTAAAAGGACTAGCCGAAATGAATATGACCGCAAGTTCTGCTTCTATTGCTTTAAATTTTTCATTGTCTGGCGATAACTTACAGGACATAATTAAGAAAACAGAAAGCAAGAAAAACTCCATTATTGCATATTTGACAAATGTGGGATATAATAAAAATGAAATTAAGATAAACAATATAGACGTAACCGATCGACAAAAATATAATAAAATCCAATGGATAGATGATAAGGAAGTAGAAGTAAAAATAGATAGATATACTATTACACAAAGCCTGACTATCCAATCAAAAGACGTGATAAGTGCAGAAGACAAAACCTCTCAAATAAAATTGGACTTAGTTAGCAAAGATTTAACATGTAATATATATACTAACTATTCTTTCCCGGAATTAAACTCAATTAAACCGAAATTAATAGCCGAAAGCACAAAAAACGCACGCATCGCAGGAGAGCAGTTTGCCAACGATTCGCAAGCAAAATTAGGCAAAATAAAAACAGCTTCACAGGGACAAATTACTATTGCCGGAAATTATTATTATGACGGAGAAACGAGTGAAGCAAGTGAAAAGCCCAAAGGACCATACATTCAGAAAGCTAGAGTAGTAAGTACAATAGTTTTTTTCCTAGAATAACAAATGCCCAGCCACTAACACGGGTTTTGCGTTAGTGGGCGGACAGTGCGAGTAGAAACATTTGAGCAATTAATAAACTTTGGTGCTGGTAGACAGTTTTCGGTTTTAAAAGCCCACCAACGCAGAGCCCGAAACCGTTATGTGAAATTGCCTTTTACAATACATAGAAAACTACGAAGTAAAATTTTCGTTTCAAACATAATTCACACATTTATACACTTTTTTAAAGGAGTATTCCAATGAAACGTGTTATGATTTTCATCTCGATTGCCGCTTTCATGACAATGCTTTTTGGCTGTGGCTCTTCAAAACTGCTCTTTGATGTGACAGCTACGCCAGAGAACCAGACATACGACGATACTTATAACAAGGTCAAGGCAGCGATCGTCAACAATGGTTTTGACGTCAAGGAGGAGGACAAGGATGCCGGCTTCATTACAACTACATACAAAAAGTGGAGTTATACGAGTGGCGGCATAGTAACACTGCGACTACAAATCCGTGCAAATGTTCACAAACTTGCAGGTGGAAAAGCACAGGTAGTATTGACACCGGGAGTTAAGGAAGCGGTCAAAGAAGTAGCGAAGAAATCAGTTCTTGAGACCGTTGTCGAAGTTGCGAAGGTTCTTCTGACGAAGACGACCGAAGAAGAAGATTTGGGAGAGGATCGACAACTCGTGTATTATGACGAAAAGGACAGAGATATAGGATTTCTCACCTCTGAGGATAAAAAGATCAAGATCGCGATGCTGAAAACATTTCTAAAACTTGCGGACGACGTTGGCAACGCATGTGGGTTGACAAAAGACCAGTTGAAACTCAATATTTCCCAATAACAATTCTCAGAGCGGTCCGAGTTTTTCTCAACCCGGGCAATTTTTGTTTACGGCAACTTCACATAACAGCACAAACCACGACACCCACTTTTTTGAAAATAGACTATTGTGTTCGTTCAATGTTTTCGCTCACGAATAATTTGTCTGTTTGTAGTTCGCTCAAACAATGCGTTGCTACTGCACACGTTATGCGTCATTGGCGGCGCAACCATTTCAAATGAGGAATCTTTCAGCGGTACAAGGAATAGAAACCGTTAGCGCGGGGAGAAAACTCTCAACGCAATTTTATTTTTCATTCCTAATTCCTAATTCTCCATTCCTCATTATTACCTTCAAATCCACGCTTTCTCTTCAAACTCTTTTATCATTTCCCTGCTTCGCGGTAATGGTCCTTCGCAGCGAATTTTTGGAGAAAATATTTTTCCCGGATTGAGAACGTTGTTCGGGTCGAAGATTTGTTTGAGTGAGTTCATCATTTGCACGGCGGGAGTTCCAATCGCTTTTTCGAGAACATGTCGCTTTGCAGTTCCTACGCCGTGTTCGCCGGTAATTGTTCCACCAAGAGAAAGCGCGGCATCATAAATTTCTTCCACTGTTTTTTCTGCGCGCACAAAATACGCTTTATCATTTTCATCCGTAAGCGTGAGCGGATGTAAATTGCCATCGCCTGCGTGTCCGAATGTTCCAATCGTAATATCATTCTTTTTACTCAACGCCTGAATTTTCTCCGTCATCTTCGCAAGTTCACTGCGCGGCACGGCAACATCTTCGGAAAGAACTGTCGGCGATGAGCGAGCGAGAGCGGCATACGCGGCTTTTCGTGCGGCGCGTAAACGTAATGCCTGCAACGGTTCGTTTTCAAACAACACGGACGTTGCATTATTCTTTTCGCAAATCGCTTTCACTTTTTCCGCATCATCATCAACAACGGATTTTCTTCCGTCAACTTCAATCAACAACATTGCACCGCTCGAAGTATTGAGTCCGAGTTTTGCGTACGCATCCACCGCTTTGATTGTTGTGTTATCCAAAAACTCCATACACGACGGAAGAATTTTTGCGGCAATCGTATCGGATACAGTTTTCGCGGCATCATTCATTGTAGCAAACGAAGCGAGCAACGTGCTTTGTGTTTCCGGTTTGGGAACAAGACGCAGCAGCAATTTTGTGAAGATACACAACGTTCCCTCTGAACCAACAAGCGTTTCTTTCATATTGTATCCCGCAACATCTTTGATATTTTTTCCGCCGAGAAAAACAATTTCACCGTTCGGTAAAACGATTTCCATTCCCATTACATAATTTTTTGTAACGCCGTATTTTAATCCGCGCAAACCACCGGCATTTTCCGCAACGTTTCCTCCGAGCGTGCAAATCATACTGCTTCCCGGGTCAGGTGGATAAAGCAAACCTTTTTCTTCGACAAGCGATTGAAACTGTCCCGTAATTACTCCCGGTTCTACAAGCGCAGTTAAATTTTCTTCGTCAACTTCGAGAACACGATTCCAGTTATTCATCGCAAGCACAACACAATTTTCCGTCGGAACAGAACCACCGCTCAACCCCGTTCCCGAACCACGCGGCACAACTCCAAAACGTTCTTCGTTTGCAAGTTTCATTATTGCAGAAATCTGTTGCGAAGAAGTCGGAACAATTACTGCTTCGGGCAATTGTTGTTGAAAGTGCAACGCATTGTACGAATACACAAACAATTCTTCCGGCGAAGTGAGAACGTTTTCTTTGCCTACAATTTCTTTGAGTTTATTTAATATGGTTTGATTCATTCTATTAACAGTCATTGGTCATTTGTTGTTGGTCATTAGTAGTTCCAATTCACGAATGACAAATGACTAATAACAAATAATTTTTTTTAGAAACTACTAATGTACTAAACTACTCATCTACTTCTCAAATATTTTCCACGAATCCGAAGTTTCGGAGATAATAAATCCTGCTACAATCAACGCGCCGCCAAACACACCAAATATTCCTAATTTATCACCGATTATATAGTAAGCGGAAATTGCTGCAACAACCGGTTCAAGAGAAAAAATAACAGCCGCGCGTGTTGGCGTTGTTTCTTTTTGATATTTCGTTTGTATGAACGTCGTCAGCATTGTTGCAAGAAATGTTGTATAAAGAAAAGCAATAGTAACCGGTGTAGTAATGGTAATTCTGATTTCTTCAAAAAAGAAAGCGTAGAGCGTAGCGCCAACTCCCACTACCGCAAGTTGGAGAAATATCAGTACAGAAATATTTTCTTCCGAACATAAATCGAGATAAATGATGTACAACGCATACACGATAGCGCAACACAGTGTAAGAAAATCACCGAGATTAAACTCCGAACCTTGCGGCGATGTGAGAAAATACAATCCGATCGCGACACAAACAACACCGATGATATTGCCGATTTTCGGAATGCGTTTTTCAATTGCAACTTGAAAGAGCGGAGTAAATACTACCAACATTCCTGTAATGAAACCGGATTTCGATGCAGTCGTAATTGTTAATCCGATTGTTTGGACAATAAATCCGATAAGCAAAAGTACTCCAAGAATCATACCTTTCTTAAAAGCAGAACGCGAAACAGGAAATACTGTTTTATACAAAAGTAAAAGAAATATTGAACTTGCTGTAAAGAAACGAATCGCCACAAAAAAAATTGGTGAAATATCATTCAGCGCAAGTTTAATGATAACGAATGTTCCTCCCCAAATAAATGTTGCGAAGAGAAGGAAAAGTTCTGCACGATTTCTTGACGTCATCGTTTCAAATAATATGTGAAAATATTTTTTGGGAGAAACCGCCGCACTGAATAAAAAACACAAGAACGTAGTTTCAAAAACTACCTCGCTCTAAAATTTTAATTGAAAAATTTTTAGAAGAAATGCATAAATATCGCTTTGCTCTTCTATTTGCTTTGATGTTGGTTTTCCTCCACCGTGTCCTGCTTTGGTTTCGATACGAACAAGTATTGGATTATTACCGAGATAATGTTCTTGCAATGTTGCAGCAAATTTCATCGCGTGCGCGGGAACTACTCTATCGTCGTGGTCGGCAGTAGTTATTAACGTCGGTGGATATTCTACATTGCTTTTGATGTTATGCAAAGGAGAATACGCAAACATAAATTTGAAATGCTCAGAATTTTCTTCTGCATTCCCGTATTCACCAATCCAATAGCGACCAACAGTAAATTTATGATAACGTAGCATATCAATGACCGGAACTTGACATATTACTGCGCCGAATAATTGCGGTTGTTGCGTCATACACGCAGCAGTAAGAAGCCCGCCGTTACTTCCGCCGATAATTGCAAGACGATGCCTGCTCGTGTATTTATTCTCAATGAGCCACTTTGCGGCATAAATAAAATCATCAAAAACATTTTGTTTATTGTGCAACATTCCTGCTTTATGCCAATCTTCACCATATTCGCTGCCGCCACGTAAATTGGCGACGGCATAGACTCCACCCATTTCAAGCCATACGAAACGCGACACAGAAAATGACGGCGTTATATTCACATTGAAACCACCGTAACCGTAAAGTAACGCTGGATTACTTCCGTCGAGAGTAATTTCTTTTTTATGAGTAATGAACATCGGAATTTTTGCGCCATCTTTCGAATAGTAAAATATTTGTCTCGTGTCGTATTGCGACGCATCAAACGATAATTGCGGTTCCCGAAATACTGCGAGCGAATGTTTAACAAAATCGTAACGATAAATGGTCGTCGGAAAAAGAAATGATGTATATCCGAAAAACATTTCTTTGTCTTCCTTCTTGCCCGATAATCCGGCGATGGAACCAAGCACAGGCAACGGAATTTCTTCAACGTACGTGCCGTTCATTTCAAACACTTTCAACAAATGATGCGCGTCTTTCAAGTATGCGACGACAAAATTATTATTAACGATTGCAGTAAATGCTATCGGTTCTTTCTGTTCAGGAATAATTTCTTTCCAGTGTTTTCTTTCGGGTTTGGTAATGTCAATAGCAAGTATTTTTTCTTTCGGTGCGTTTAAATTTGTTTGAAAATAAAATGTCGTTCCATCGTTGGTAATAAAATTGTAACTGGCATCCCCATTGTCCAAAAGTCGAATAAACGCGCCGTTGCTTTCTACGTCACGGTAATAAATGCGATTTTCATTATCTGTTCCTTTCCACACGTGAAGAATTACATATTTCCCGTCCTCAGTTACCGAAGGAGAAAAGGAAAGTTCTTTTGCATCCGTTCGTTCGTACACAAGTGCATCGCTGGATTGCGGAGTTCCAATCTTGTGCCAATAAACTTTATTGTTAAAACTCTCTTGACCTTTTCCCACTGTTGATGGATCAGGAAAACGGTTGTAATAAAATCCCGAATTATCGTGCTTCCATGCAATGCTTGCAAACTTGCACCATTGTAAGATTTCGCTATACTCTTTTTCCGTTTCAAGATTTTTGATTTTAATTTCCTGCCAATCACTACCGCTTTTGGAAATTCCGTAGGCAAAGAAACTTCCGTCTTCGCTGAATGAAGTATTGGAAAGAGCAACAGTTCCGTCGCTGCTCAATGTATTCGGGTCAATCACAATTTTTGCATCACCATGAAGTTGTTTCTGCACATAAATAACCGATTGATTTTGCAAGCCATCGTTTTTAGAAAAAAAATATCGTTCACCACGCTTTGAAGGAACCGAATATTTAGGAAAATTCCAGAGAGCAGTCAATCGTGATTTTATTTTTTCCCGTTCCGGAATTGTTAAATATTCCTGCGTTATATCATTTTCTCTTTCAATCCAATCATTTAAATCGGCAGTATTTTCTTCTTCCATCCAACGATACGGGTCAGCGACTGTGGTGCCATGATAATTTTCTACAACTTCAACTTTTTTGGCTGAAGGATAGGTGAACTGTGCATCACTTATAGTAACAACAAAACTGCAGAACAGTAATATTCTAATAATTTTTAAGAAAGAATTTATGAACATAATGAGTAATAATTTGAAATGAAAGAATAAAAAAAACTTGCCAATTGATGTTACGCAAACATCAGTTTCGAGTAAAAATCCCTTTGTATTTACCTACAGGAATAATATCAGATGCCAAACAAAACACAAAAATTACCAATACGGTGCTTACTTTTTTTGTGTTGAGAATTTGTCAATGACCCGTAGGGAAATTTATTTGTCATTGGGATTTTGTTATTTGGAATTTACAGAAAATGCTCTCTATACGTAACATCAATTACGAATATGAATCAAATAGTTTTCCCCAAGCAGATTCGGTATGTAATTTTTTTTGAATTTTTTTTCCCTTCAATGGCCACCAGAAATAATCGTGATATGCGTATGAACCGAACACAAAGATGTACACGAGCGGCGTATGAAAAAATAACCATTGCAATTTTTTGAGTGGACCAAACCAAATAACATCTCCCGCAAGACTTGCGAGATTATCACCAACGTTCGTAAAATGAAAATTGACGTTGGAAATATCTTCTCCGACGATGTCAATATCGCGAGGATTTCCCTCTCCAAGTTCATCGTTATGCGCAAGCCGAATGTATTTTATCGTGAGCGGGTCGAATCCCATCATCTTTGCTGAAATCGCATCAATTGCAACTTGGTCAGCAGATGCAAGAATATAATTTTTCTCAACAGGTATCATTGTTCTTGGACCGGGACCGCTTCCGCAAATTGTTCCATCCATCATAGCAAAAATTCCCGTATGAATTTCTTTTTGAATGGCGAGTAAATCCACCAACGTTTCGTGAATCCACGTGTGTGTGTAATGTCTGCGTGTGTTCAGTAATCCGCCGAATGCATTTTTCATTGCGCCGGTTGTTGTTGTATAAATGTGCGTTTTCACCGTCGGCAAATGCACAATATTTTTTCCGATAAAATATTCAGGAATAAAAATTCCTTCGGGATAAATGCTATAGAGCGCGTGCATTTTCGCTTTCGGTTTCCATTCAATCCACTTGATTTGCTCGGGAAGGAAATTATATTTTTCTGAAACGCTATATTTTTCATACAGCGGAGCGAGTTTATTCAATTTCTCACCACGATATGGGTCAGTAACAACAGTATTATTGTGAACAGAAACCAGATCTTGAAATCCGCAATTTCGTAATGATTGAATTATTCCTTCCAATTGCCAAGGTGTTGTGTTTGCGCTGAGATACGGAAAATGCCAACTAATATTGTCTTTTAAAATTGTCGTCGAATCTTTGGAAAGAAATTTTTCCACGTCAGCAAGCGTCATCAATCTCGAAATATCTTCAAGAATTGTTTCCGGTTTTGTTTTTAAGATTGCGACTTTACTTTTGGGCATAATTAGTTATTGGTTTTTTGGTTATTGGTTATAGTTTGTTGGTTTGTAGTTTTAGTTCATTGGTTCGCAGTCATCGCTTGAAGAACTATAAACTAACAAACTAAAACAAGCAACTTAAAAAACTACAACTAAAAATTGATCACTATAAAACTTCTCTTGTTCTTAAATGTCAAAAATAAATGATATACACGACTGAAATTCCCCACATCATAATATTCAATATCAACGGAACATCCGTTACAATCACTTTGGACGGATTTCCGCCACCACCAAGTTTGTGAACAATGTAGAGATAACGAAAAATTCCGAAGAGCACAAAAGGAATAGTAAAAATCAAATTCCGCGTGTGAAATTTTTGAATCGTTTCGGAAGAAATTGTGTACAACGCATACGAAATTACTGTGCAAGCAGTTACAATCGAAACCATTTGGTCGAGAAATGAAACGGAATAATCCACGAGCACTTTTCGATGCGATTCAGCAACAGATTGCAGCGTGGTAATTTCATTTCTTCTTTTTACAAACCCTAAAAATAACGATAGTAAAAACGTGCAAATCAAAAGCCATTCCGAAGCGGGAACATTGATAAGCGCCGCTCCCCCAATTACTCGCAATACAAATCCGAACGCGATAAACATTACATCGAGAATGACAACGTGTTTGATTTTCCACGAATACAAAATGTTGAGGACAAAATATGAAACTGCAATTGTACCAAACTGTAATTGCAAACTCATTCCCCAAATGAGAGCCGCGACTATAAAAACTCCTGCGATAATTATTGCAACGGTAGAACTCAATGTTCCCAATGCAATCGGGCGTTTTTGTTTTTCGGGATGAAGTTTATCTTGCTCTTTATCCGCAACATCATTGATGAGATACGCTCCGCTCGATAATAAGCAGAACACAAAAAATCCTTGAAGAACAGAAATGATTTCTTGCGTTTCGTGGAGATGTTTTGCAAAAATAAGCGGAGCAAACAGAAATAAATTCTTTATCCACTGCTGCGGACGAAGAGAAATAAAGAGAGGACGAAGCATTGATTTTTTAAGACTGTTTGTATTTCTATGAAAGAGTTTTTAGTTGAAGGTTTTTAGTTTTTGTTATTGAGTTTCTTGTTGTAGTTAATTTGTTATGATTTGCTGATTCTATTTTACAACCTAAAAAACTATAACCAGTAACCATAAAACCAAAACAAAAAAACTTAAAACCAAAAACTGAATATTTACAACTGAAGGAATAATTTAAATTGTCAAATACTCGTTACTCCAACCCAAAACCTCCAACCTTCAAAACACTGCAACTTCTTCGTAAACTCCAAACACTTCCGTCAGTTTGGAACACATCTCCCCTAACGTTACAAAGTTTTGCGTGCAATTGATAAAATGCGGCATCAAATTTTTTCCATCTTCAGCGGCTTGTTTCATTTCGGACAATGCGTGTTCAACATTTTCTTTATTTCGCGATTGACGAATTTCAGCAATGCGTTTCTTTTGCTTGATTTCCACTTCGGGAGAAACAACGAGAATCGGAATATCAATCGTTTCTTCTTCTTCAACAAAATCATTCACACCGACGATAATTTTTTCTTTTGCGTCGAGTTCTTGTTGATAACGATACGCCGCATCCGCTATTTCACGCTGGAAAAATCCAACTTCGATTGCCGGGATAACTCCACCAAGTGCATCAATCTTTTCAAAATACGCTTCGGCTTCTTGTTCCATTTTATCGGTAAGCGCTTCAACGAAATAACTTCCGCCAAGCGGGTCAATCGTATTAATCACACCAATTTCATGTTCGATAATTTGCTGCGTTCGCAAAGCAATCTTCACGGCTTTTTCAGAAGGAAGCGCGAGCGTTTCATCCATTGAATTTGTGTGCAGTGATTGTGTTCCGCCAAGAACTCCCGCAAGCGCTTCAAACGCCGTACGAATAATATTATTTTCCGGTTGTTGTGCCGTGAGTGAACATCCCGCAGTTTGTGTGTGAAAACGTAACGTCCACGAGCGAGGATTTTTCGCGCCGTATTTATCACGCATTCGTTTTGCATAAATTTTTCTTGCGGCGCGATACTTTGCAATCTCTTCAAAAAAATCTAAGTGCGAGTTGAAGAAAAATGAAATGCGCGGCGCAAATTCATCAACATCCATCCCGCGTTCGATTCCCCATTCTATATATGCAAATCCATCAGCAAGCGTGAATGCAAGTTCCTGCGCCGCTGTTGAACCCGCTTCGCGAATATGATAACCGCTTACCGAAATCGGATTCCATTGCGGAACTTCACGCGTGCAAAATTCCACCATATCCGTAACAATTCTCATTGAAGGATTCGGCGGATAAATCCATTCTTTTTGCGCAATGTATTCTTTTAAAATATCCGTTTGAATTGTCCCACGCAGTTCAGAAAGTTTCGCGCCTTGCTTCAACGCAACAGCAAAATAAAACGCAAGCATCATTGCCGCGGGAGCGTTAATCGTCATAGAAGTAGAAATTTTATTGAGTTGAATTCCTTTGAAGAGAATTTCCATATCTGCAAGCGACGCAACGTTCACCCCGCAAATTCCAACTTCGCCTTCCGATTGCGCATCATCGGGGTCGCGTCCCATCAATGTCGGCAAATCAAACGCAACGGAAAGTCCGTCTTGTCCGTGTTCGAGCAAATAATGATAACGCGCATTGGTATCTTCAGGAGTTCCGAATCCAGCAAACTGCCGAATCGTCCACGGTTTTCCGCGATACATCGTTGTATGAATTCCGCGCGTGTACGGAAACTCGCCGGGAAAACCGACATCTTTGATGTAATCAAGATGCGCAACATCATCAGGAGTGTAGAGCATTTCAATCGGCTCGCCGGAAATGGTTGTGTATTTGTGCGGAACGATTTTCGCTTTACGCGCTTTTTCCTGCCACACTTGTTTTTGAAATTCGTAATCGCCGTTGGTGTGCATAATGGTTTGTAAATTAATGTTAAATAACTGTAAAGGTAAAACTATTTAAAACTATATTGATAATGCACTTCTAAATGCAGGGTGAATTACGAACACATTATCTTTGTTCCCTTGATAATTTATTAGAGAGAGGAGTTTTAAAGTGTTGTATTGCATTTTGTATGCATAATATTCCTCATCATTTATGGATACACCTACAAATGAAAACCACAATAAAACATTTAATAACTTTTCAAAATCATCAACTCTAACTTTTGAATTATCAAATAAAACATAAATATCTTCACGAGAAAATTTCCCCTTTAGTCCCATAAAACAATTTACAATATCTGCAATATTAGGAAAGACATCTCTTATTTCATACCTCAACTCATTAAGCATATCTTCAGAAAATTCTTTTTCTGCTGCAGTGATATCATCTTGTTCTACTCTTGAATGACCTCTACTAACGGCGACCTGAATACATTTTCTTATTAAGTTTAAAATATCTCTTGGGCGCAAAAAAGTTCTAGAGGTTATATAAAGAAAAGAACTTTCGCCACCGACATGCGGATCGAAAACTCTATTCCAAATATCATCGAAATCACCTTGTAACTCCTCAACTTCATTTTGAAATCTTTTAAGAAGAAGTTCTTTTATAAGTTCAACATCAGACCAATCAAGATTTACAAAAGAATCCTTTCCCCTGTCAGACGTTTTATCTATTAAGTGATCAAAAACATCTCGTCTAATAAATATAGTCGTGTTACACTCTAAATTATGGCTTTCAAAAAAATGCTGTATTTTTCTTGTAGCATCCAACAGACATTGGACAATTAAAGCATCTTCTTTTGTAATTCCATTACTTGGGAAACCTTTATCAATGTTATCAAAAAGAATTAATAAACCGAGCGTGTTATCTAAGTTTGTTAAAATTATATTGTGGATATGTGAAATGTCTGATGAGTATATAGCACCAGTTATTTCAGATGCTTTTAATTCAACATCAGATTTAGAGGGAAAATTTTCAATTAGTTTATTTACTAACATCATTAATCGCTCAGAAAAATCGCCTTCACTTTCTGTGTATTTTTTATAAACCTCGTTAATATGTTGATATTTATCAAGCAACTCAGAGTTCTGATATGCATTTTTTTCAATTCTCTCAATTATCTTACCAACTATTTCAAGTAGAAGTAAATAATGCCAAAAAGCAGTTAAAGTATGTTGCTGTAGCCCAGTACTTAATTTAGAAAGTACCATTTCTCTCAATCTTACAAATTGATGCCCTTCAGGTTTAAGATCTAAAACTATTTTATCTTTCCTTTTCCAAAATTGACTACGAACTCCATAAAAAAGAGCAGTCTTTCCCGTCCCCTTTCTTCCAATTACAATCCTAGCATGGCCTTGTTTTACCTGCTGAAATTGAGGTGTTTTAACAAAATAAGTAGTAAGCGATTGTATTTCATTTTCAGCTGCCACATCTCCTAAATCAATTCTTTCAATAATACCTCTTGGAACTGGTATTGACCTAATTTTTATTGATTGCATAGTTTCTGCAGTAGAACGGACATTTGATTCTACATAATTTGCAATTCTATTTGGATCAAGATAACTAATTACAACATCGCGATAATCAATGGGTTGTGTAAGAATTCCTTCTTGAAGCATAAGTACATGCTTTTCCGCAGCCATTGCCATTCCGCAAATAAAAGCTGCTCTTGAATTATGTTCTACTGCTCCATTTCTAGACGGGTCCATCAAATGTGCAATGACGGATATTGAACTTAATACTTGTTTGTATGCTTCATGTAATGAGATACGAGACATCTCACGAACATCAAATGTTCGAAATTGAAAAGCACATTTTTTTAGTGAAGAAAATAATTTAATACTTCCATCAGTTTCGATAGGAGCACGTACGTAATAAATAGGTTGCCTTTTATTTATCTCGGGCCTTAACTGAATTGGAGGGGTGAACGATTCATTTCGTTGAACTATACCTACTAAATCATGACTATTTGAAAAATTTTTGTAACCTATAGTATCAAAAATACCAACTTCATTGAATAACATATTGTCATTGCCAAAACTCATATCACGAACAGGCAAAACTGGCTTCCCTAAACCAATAGCATAACCTAACTCGAAAAGAACATTGAAATTCATTGATGTTATATTTGCAATAATCACTTTTGCTGACCTGATTGCTTTGCAAATTTCGCAAAAGATAATTTGACCTCCTATATTTAATTTTTCCCAAGTTTGCCAATGATCTGGTGAACTGTGAGATTGCAATTGTCGTACTGCTTCTCTAACTGTATTCGCTAATATCGGGGGGTGTGAGGGATAAACAAAAAATCCATTACGTTCGACAATATTTGACATAGATTGGTCACATTGCCCACAAGAGTATTGGCAAAAAGAAGGAGGAATTAACAATGCATTGTTGTTAGTCATTTATTTTTTTTCTCCCCGGGAATTGATTCACCGTGTTTATAAAAAACTTTTCCAACTCTATCAATATGCTCAACTAAATCTTTATTGTGAATCGAATGATAATTCACAACATCAAATTTATACGGCATTGTTGTTTCTTCGTTAAGAATATAACTGATGTGAGTTATAGTGGAGTGGTTAATGTTTCCACCTTTCAGTGCAATATCTACATCGCTGTATTCTTTGAAGTTTCCTTTCGCTCGACTTCCAAAAATAATCGCTTCTTCAATTGCATTTTCACTTTGGAAAATAGAAGAAATATTCTCAATATCGTTTTGGTGTAATCCGTACATATTACTCGTTTTGTTTTTGGGAAAAAGAAATGTACAATTTTTTGAACATCGGATAATACGTTTTGCGAATGAGTTCTTCCACTTCTATTGCAGTTTCTTCATCATATGTGTGTGATGTGAGATTTCTATCTTCTAACAATTTCATCCATTCGCTGCCGTTTTGAATTAAACGAATCTCTAACGCTTTTTTCAATACGGAACGTGGTGAAAGCACATCTATAAAACCTTGTTCTTCAAGATAATCTTTGAGCAAATTCCACGCAAGTTCAAAACTCATTTCAAAAAATTGAACTATGCCTGCTCGCTGAATCATATCCGGTTGTTTAATGTTCAACGCATCTTCGAGATACTGTAACGCTTTCTCAAAATTCTGAAATCGTTGTTTCCAGCGTACGTCGTTATTTTCCATTGATAAAATTATCTTGTGTAAATTGTGGATGAAAAATACTTATTGTAAAGCGAATTGCCAATTCACTTACGAAATCCTTCCAAACTTTCTATCCAATTCCGTCAACGTCAATTTCAGTGTTACCGGTCTTCCGTGCGGACAAACGTGGGGGATTTGTGTTTGTAAAAGTTGTTCAAGCAATGAACGCATTTCTTCGCCATTGAGCGTATCGCCTTTTTTTATCGCCGCTTTACACGCAAATGTTTTTATCAATGCTTCACGTGCATCAATTTTTATGGCTATTTCCTCTTTGAACTTATCCAACACTTCACGAAAAATATTCGATTCTTTTCCCACACGAACATCTGCAGGAATTCCTTCCACAATGAGCGTAGTCTTTCCGAAAAACTTAAGTTGAAATCCGAGTTTTTCAAAATTGATTTGTTGTTCGTTCACCAACATTGCATCAGCAGAAGTAAGTTCAATCGTCAGAGGAAATAATAGTTGTTGCGACAACGGAGCATTTGTTTCAAACAATCTGAAATATTTTTCGTATAAAACTCGTTCGTGCGCGGCGTGTTGGTCAATAATCGAAATTCCATCGCTCGATGCGCAAAGAATATATTGATTATGAACTTGCTGCAACGGGAAAGTTAAACCTCGAAGGTTTTCAAAACCTTCGAGGTTTTTCGTGAATGAAGTTTCTGTTTCCACATTTTGAGAAGAAATCTCATTCTTAATATTTTCTTGTTTGTACGAAGAAAGAAATTCTGCTGGAAATTTCTGCTGCGATTGAAAATGAAATTGTTGCGGTGGCGGAGTTAAACCTCGAAGGTTTTGAAAACCTTCGAGGTTTTTGATTGGCAATTCCGAAACGACATTTCCTTCACTCAACGTTTTCCTCACCGCAGAAAGTATGAACCGATATACCGCATTATCATCGTCAAACTTCACCTCCATTTTCGACGGATGAACATTCACATCAACTTTTTTCATATCGAGCGAAATGAACAACGCATAAAACGGAAACGAACCTTTCTCCAGCATATTTTCGTACCCTTGAAACACCGCGTGATTCAAATTCTTGCTTTGAATAATGCGCTTGTTCAAAAAGAAAAATTGTTCGCTCTGTGTTTTCCGAAAATATGTTGGCTTGCCGATAAATCCTTCTACGGAAATAATTTCATTTCTTTCTGCAACGGGAAGAATATTTTGCGAAACATTTTCACCAAAAAGAGAATTCAATCGTTCGGGAAGCGTTTGCGATGGAAGATTCAAAATTTCTTCATCATCACTTACGAAAGTAAATTTTATAAGAGGAAACGCAAGCGCAATTTTTTGAATTATGTTGAAGATATGCCGAAACTCAGTAGAATCAGATTTCAAAAATTTTTTTCTTGCAGGAGTATTGAAAAACAAATTACGAACAGCAAGCCACGTTCCTATTTCACACGCAGTTTTATTTTTCTCGACAATGGTGTTTCCGTCAATCTTTATCAGTATTCCAACATCATTTTCCTTTGTTCGCGTACGCATTTCCACTTGTGCAACTGCGGCAACAGACGCAAGCGCTTCACCGCGAAAACCAAACGAATTTAAACTTTCCAAATCTTCAAACGCAGAAATTTTACTCGTCGCGTGTCGTTGGAAAGCAAGAGTGGCATCATCTTCACTCATTCCAATTCCATCATCAACAATCTGAATAAGCGACTTTCCTCCGTTCTTTATTATTATTTGAATGAATGTTGCATTTGCATCGAGAGAATTTTCAAGAAGTTCTTTGACAACCGAAGCAGGACGATTAACAACTTCTCCCGCCGCAATTTTACTCGCAACGTTTTCGGGTAGAATTTTTATTGAAGTTAAATTTCCACTCACAAAACTATTTATTATTCTCGGAACTTCGCACACCAATTCCGGGTAAGTCTGAAAGAAAAAGTTTCCCTTCAATATTTGTAACTCCTTGGAACGGGTCATTAGAAATTAAAATATTTCCGTCTAAATCGCAATAATCGGCAAGTGGAGCAAGTTGTGCCATCGCAGAAATTCCAACTGAACTTTCAATCATACAACCAAGCATCACCCTCATACCTAAAATTTTTTTCGCCGTATAAATAAGTTGTAACGCATTTTTCAAACCGCCGCATTTCATTAATTTAATATTGATTCCATCAAATACTCCTTTGAGTGCAGGTAGTTCATGTATTGATGTGCAACTTTCATCGGCAATGATTGGTATTCTTGTTCTATGCTTCAGCCAAATCATACCGACCGTATCGCGTGCAGGCAATGGTTGCTCGACAAGCTCTACTCCGTTTTGTTGTAAAAAATTAATCTTTTCGAGCGCGCGTTCCTTCGAATCCCATCCTTCATTCGCATCGGCGTATATTGGTTTGTCGGTTTCTGAACGTATTATGGAGATGATTTCTTCATCGTTCAAAACGCCTACTTTTACTTTCAGAATAGGATAATCATGCGCTTCCCGAACTTTCTTCACTATTTCAACTGCGGTGTCTGCGCCAATAGTAAAAGATGTTTTGGGTGTATCATTTTTTTTAAATCCCCAAAGTTTCCAGAGCGGTATATTCAATCGTTTACCAACCCAATCGTTAAGGGCAATGTCAATCGCAGCTTTTGCAGCAAAATTTCCATCCCCTAATGTTTGCAGATATTTATTTATTTCCTCAACGACGTATGCTGAATCAAATTGCTCAAGATTCGCTTTCCGGAAAAAATCTATCGTTGATTGAATCGTTTCACCGTATCGTTCGGAAGGAGATGCTTCGCCGATTCCGATAATTCCTTCGTGTTCCAATTCGACAAACAATACTTCCTGCACTGAACGAGTGTTTCGCGCAATCGTAAACGGATGTTTGAGCTTAAGTTCTTTTTTGTAAAATGTGAGTTTCATAGAGTTACATCTGTACCGACAAGCGCATGAACAAATTGCTCTGCATCAAATTTTTGCAAATCATCAATCCTCTCTCCAACACCAATATACTTTATTGGAATTTTCAATGTTTGCTGAATTGCAATCACTACGCCTCCTTTTGCAGTTCCATCTAACTTTGTAAGAATTAAACCGTTCACATCAACAGCGGAAGAAAATTGTCTTGCTTGCTGAATCGCGTTTTGTCCCGTTGTTGCATCGAGAACAAGAAACACATCGTGCGGCGCTTCGGGAATAAGTTTCTTCATCACACGCGAAATTTTTTTCAACTCCTCCATTAAATTGGTTTTCGTGTGCAATCGCCCGGCAGTATCAACGAGAAGCACATCAACATTTTTTGCAATTGCAGATTGAAGCGCATCAAATGTAACTGCCGCCGGATCCGCTCCTTGCGCTTGCTGAATAATATTGACTCCAGCGCGTTCCGCCCAAATTGCAAGTTGTTCGTTTGCCGCCGCGCGAAATGTATCTGCTGCTGCAATAAGAACGTTCTTTCCTTCTTGTGTAAAATTGTACGCGAGTTTTCCAATCGTCGTTGTTTTTCCAACACCATTAACGCCAACTACCATAACAACGCGGATTTTTTCTTGCGATGAAATCGGTGTTGATGTTCCATTGACAAAAATTTTCTGCAATTCATCCTTCAACAAACTGAAAACATCATTCGTTGTTTTGTATCCTTCTTCTTTTGTTCGCAAACGCAATCCTTCGATAATTCTTTCCGTTGCATCAATACCAACATCAGCAGAAAGTAAAATTTCTTCTAATTGCGCAAGAAGTTCATCATCAATTTTCGACTTTGTTTGAATGATGTTTTTTACTTGCTGAACAATCGTGTCGCGTGTTTTTGCAAGTCCTTCTTTTAAGCGTGAAAATAAACCCATACTAATTTTGCGAAGTGTTTTTTATCGTTTCTAAAAAACGTTTTAAATATAAAATAAAAGAGAAAACTAAAAGTACAGAACTCAAAACGAATAAAGCAGAAAGTAAGAATGAGTTCGGTTGCGTTTGAAAAAGTGAAACGAGAATGGTGAACGTAACAATAGTAACTGTCCATTTCCCCGCTTGATTGGAAACAAGTAAAATTCCTTTAGAAAGTTTTACATACATTCCTCCACTAAAAATGAGAACATCCCGGGCAAAGATTAACAACAAAAACCAAAGCGGAATTTTACCAAGAATCATCAAGGTCATTGCAACTGTTACAATACAAATTTTATCCGCAAGCGGGTCAAGAATTTTTCCAACATCAGTAACTTGATTCAATTTTCTCGCAAGGTATCCGTCAAAAAAATCTGTGCCTATGGCGATCAGCATCAGCAAAAACGAAATGGTTGTAGCAAGTTCTGTTTGCTGAAACAGGAACAACGTAATGGGAACCAGCAAAATTATTCTGCTTGCAGAAAGTATATTCGAAATATTCCAAGAATGAGTATTGTTCATTTTTTACAGAACAAAAACACCCGTTGAAAAAGCAACGGGTGTTCAATTCATTTATTGCGCTGAATAAATTATGTAATTCTTGCCAATGTATTTCTCATTCACTCTCCTTTGCAGCAACCGGGAAGATGCTCGTACGCATCGGGATTTCGCTTTTTATCATTTGCATTATATCCGGCGTCGGTGATAGATTTTTCCAACGAAGCAAGGTTAGTTTTTGTTGAAATAAATTCCACCGTCGCAATTTTTTTCTCAACATCTACGCTGATAGAATTTACGCCATCAATTTTTTTTACTGCATCAGTAATTGTTTTTGAACACATATCGCAAACGACTGTATTCACAGCGATTGCCGCCGATTCCACTTTCGGTTGCTCTTGTGTTTGATTTTGTTGCTGACTGCAACTGGAAAAAAAACATAATGTGATTATTGAAAGAAATATTTGTTTCATAAGTATAGTGTAAATTATAGTTTTAAAAAATCTAACTTGTTCTGCGTCTCCAGTTCTTCACGAGCAATTCGTCTATTCGCACTTCATTTCCAACAACAGTACTTGGAACAGGATCCGGTGGATATTTTTGACAAACTCCGCAACCGCCCGAAAATTCCAAATTATCCAGTTTCCATTTTGTTCCGCAACTTGAAACCAATTCTGTTTCATCGGTCGAAAATGTTGTTGAACCACACGGTTCACACATTCCTATGGCGGTTACTAATTTTCCTGCGGGAGAAATATATGCAAGTACAATTTCGCTCCACGTTGTATTATGATAAATGAACTGAACAAATTTTTTATCGCGGACAATATTTAAATCGAAGGATATTGTTCCATTGCGAATGTGAATTTGTTCTTCGCTCAACATAAACGGTGAAAGTTGCAATCCGATGTACGGCGATGCCATTGCAATTTCCGGCTGTTGCGATATTACCGGATGCGGACCACCGGGAAGATAATGAGAAAACGAATATAGTAACAGAAAAAAAATTATCGCTGCAAGAGCGCCGTAGAGAATTTTCGCTCTGAATGAAAGTGGCTGCGAAACTTGAAACGCCGCCGAAGGAATTCCTTGCGACGGCGTTTGAATTGTTGTTTGAGAACTGCAACGTGGGCAAATTGTCGCCTCGCGCTGCAAGAACGTTCCGCAATTTGAGCATTGTGCGTTCATTATTTCTGCAAACGTTATTCTGAATCTTTTTTCTTTTCTGCTTCTTTCGTTTCTGTTTTTTCTGTTTCTTTTATCTTTTGAATTTTTGAAGATTTGTGCTTCATATCTTTGTGAGTTTTTGAGTCATCACAGTTCTCCATTGATTCATCGCAATTTTCCATTGCCTTTTTGTCAGTTGCTTTCATCGCTTTTCCATCTTTCGGACAGCAAGACATTTTTGATTTTTCCTTGCTTTTGGTTTTTGTTTTGCTTTCATCTGAAAATGAAGTTACAACTGCAACGATAAGAACGAGAGTTAAAAGAGAAAGTAATTTTTTCATAAGAGTATTTTTTAGTGAATAATTATGTTATAAAAACGTGGGCAAATATACAATAATGTATTAGGAATTTCCAACTTAACGAATAAAATTTTTACGTTACTAAATTTATTTTGATGCTGTTGAAAAGATATTCTGCTTTCTCTATTTCTATAAGTCTTGAATATTCATAAAGTTTGGGCATAAGATTTCAATTCAAATTCTGATGTTGCGTTTTGATGCGGTAACAATTTGTGATTTCAAGTTTTCAAATTTCTCTTTTGATAATTGAAACATAAAATCTTCCAGCATTTTTTTTATTCACCGCGAATTACGCTGATGCTCCACAGATTAGCGCGAATTAGCGTTTCATTCGCGCCATTCGCGGTGAATATTTTTATTTCCGTTACTAAATACTCTTCGAATAAATTGCGGC